>JACCDW011611460.1_pt1 | contig 35989 bp, 29 predicted proteins | sample 7449781 | NCBI WGS metagenome assembly JACCDW01 (sample SAMN15323449, study PRJNA562643) | freshwater metagenome | isolation source: river surface water | place: USA:Blue River Watershed | collected 2017-08-18
AGCAACTGATGATACTATCGCCTGTTTTAATTGTTTTTCATCAAATGAATTTAATAATTCAAAAGCAAAATTGCATTCGTTCTTTAAAATTTGATAACCTTTTTTCTCTCCACTTGGTACAATCGCAGGATTATTTCCCATGAAAAGCGGTGTTCCCGATACAATTTTATTGTTTTCAGAAGTAAAATTGAGTGATAAATGATGGCCTTCTATACGCCATCCCCAAAAGCTTTTAGCATCTGGTTTTCCGAAAATTGTAAAATAATATTTCAATGGGTTTCGACGGTCGCTGTTGGGTATATTTTCAAGTTCTTTCAATATAATTTCTAATTGTATAATAGCAATGGCTTTCTCTTGACCTTGCTCACTTAAAGTTGACTTCAATAAATTCATTGCTGCCGCTCTTTGTGCATCATTCATTGATTTTAACCATAAACCATTACGTTCTTTCGGAATAAAATACCAATTGCTTCGCTCTTCCGATTCGTAAGGATAATTGACGATAGCAAGTTGTTCTTTATCTAAAGTAGCCAAAAATGCTTTTGCAGCAGCTAAGGAACCTGCCGAACTGTTTTGTGCAAAAGAAATTGTATTAAAACAGGTGTAAAATAAAATAATAAATGTAAAATTTTTCATTGTTAAAAATTGAGGTTGAATAATCTATAAAGATAAGTGATAAGAATTTAAAATTGAGAATTGTAAATTGAAAATTGATTAAAATTTCACAGAACCTAAATGAAAAATTTGAGGTAAGTATAAAAAGAAAGACGTAATTTTGAATTATGGAAAAAGTAAAAGCAAAAAAACATCTCGGACAACACTTCTTGAAAGATTTGGATGCCGCTCAGAAAATCGTCAATCTGCAATCGCTACACCGAGGGTATAATAAGGTATTGGAAATCGGCCCAGGAATGGGCGTTTTGACGCAATATTTATTACAAAGAACTGACTGCGAGACTTTTGTAGTAGAAATAGACCGTGAGTCGGTGACTTATCTCAACGAACATTTTCCGATGCTCAGAGGGCGTATCTTCTCCGAAGATTTTCTACAAATGAACTTGAGTAAGATTTTTACTACTGAAAACGAGCCTTTTGGTATCATCGGAAACTTGCCTTATAATATTTCTTCACAGATATTTTTCAAAGTTTTAGAGCATAAAGATTTGGTACGGGAAATTGTGTGTATGCTACAAAAAGAAGTAGCTCAACGCATTGCTTCGGGGCCAGGGAAGAAAGATTATGGTATTTTGAGTGTGTTTTTACAGGCTTATTATGATATTGAATACAGTTTTACGGTTTATCCCGAGGCCTTTATTCCACCACCAAAAGTAGACTCAGGTATTAGTCGTTTGAAGCGTAATAATGTAGAAAAATTGGGTTGAAACGAAAAGAAATTTGTGCAAGTTGTGAAAGCAGGTTTTAATCAACGCCGTAAGACGCTTCGCAATGCACTCAAACCGCTGGGATTGAATTTTGAACATGATTTACTAAACAAACGTGCTGAGCAATTGAGTGTAGCAGATTTTATTTTACTCACGAATTTGTTCGCTGAGAATGCCTGATTGATAATTTACAACTGATAATTGTTTACTGGAAAAATGACAACTTTCGAGCTAACCAAAGAGTATTTGGAGAAAATAGAAACTGCCATTGAGCAAAAAGATGAAGCAATGCTCATGGCCGAGATGGAAGAGTTGTACCCTGCCGATATTGCCAGTATATTGCTCGAACTTGACGGTGAACCTGCTCATTATTTGATGACCCTCGTCGATACCGAAACGGGGGCCGAAATCTTGTCGCATATCGAGCCAGACGACCGCAAACGCTTCATTAAAGAGCGTTTTACGATTGAAGAAATTGCCAAATATGTAAACTTATTCGATTCCGATGATGCCGTTGACTTACTCAACGAACAAACGATTGAAGTACGTGAAAAAGTAATTGCCCTCATTGAAGACCGTGAACAAGCACGATTTATCTTGGATATGTTGCATTATCCAGAAGATGTGGCGGGTGGCTTGATGCAGAAAGAGTTGATAAAAGTAAACGCTAACTGGACAGTAAGTGAATGTGTAGAAGAAATTCGTCGACAAGCCGAAGATGTCGAGAAAGTTTATGCCGTTTACGTAGTTGATGATGAGCAGAAACTAAAAGGAATTGTCTCATTAAAACGCATTATTTTAGCTCGAAAAAATACTAAAATTGAAAATATTTTTGATGAAGAAATAGTTTACGTAGAAACCACTCGCCCAGCCGAAGAAGTAGCCGAAATTATGCAACGCTATGACCTTGATGCGATTCCAGTCGTGAATACTTTAGGGCGTTTGTTGGGAAGAATCACGATTGACGACGTGGTCGATTTTATTACCGATAAAGCCGAAGAAGACATTCAGGTAATGGCGGGTATCACGGGCGAAGCCGAAGAAGACGATAGCGTTTGGGATTTGGCTAAAGCTCGCTTACCATGGCTAATTGTGGGTGTAATTGGTAGCTTGTTGGCAGCCACGGTTATCGGTAGTTTTGAGGATGAATTTAAGAAAGTAGCGGCGTTGGCTGCTTTCATTCCAATTATGGGTTCGACGGGTGGAAATGTCGGTATTCAAACGTCTTCATTAATCGTACAAAGCTTGGCAGAAAAATCGGGTCTCACGACCAGTTTGGGGCAACGTTTGTTTAAAATTATTTTAGTGGCCCTCGTAAATGGTATTATAATAGGTTCACTGGCAGGGCTTTATATTTACATTAGTGGCGAAACTCAATTGTTTTTTGTGGTGTGTTTATCGCTACTTTCAGTAGTAGTTTTAGCATCATTTACGGGTACGGTTACGCCACTTTTGCTTGATAGACTGGGTATCAATCCCGCCATTGCTTCGGGGCCGTTCATCACAACGGCCAACGATATTATCGGCATCGGCACTTACTTGATGATTGCCAATTTGCTGTTGCATTTGTAGCTTCTCAGACAAAAGAAGTGAGACAAGAGACAAAGGATTTTTTTAATTTAAAACTGTGGACTGTCGACTAATAAATATGATTGCAGTAATACAAAGAGTTACCCAAGCATCAGTAACGATTGATAATGAAATAAAAGGCCAAATTGATTTAGGATTCATGATTTTGTTGGGCATTACGCACACCGATACCCAAGAAGATATTGAATGGTTATCAAAAAAAATTGTTGGCCTACGAGTATTTGGCGATGAAGAAGGTAAAATGAACCTTGACTTAAAATCGGTTGATGGAAATATTTTGTTGATTAGTCAATTCACGCTTCATGCCAGCACCAAAAAAGGAAATCGTCCTTCGTTTATTGAAGCCGCCCGCCCAGAAATTGCCATTCCACTCTACGAAAAAATGATTACTCAATTAGAATTTGATTTAGGAAAAACCATCGAAACGGGTACTTTTGGTGCAGATATGAAGGTTTCGCTGCTTAATGACGGCCCTGTGACGATTATTATTGATTCTAAGAATAGGATTTGATATTTTACTCATTATAGTTAACTTTGTTTATAAATTAGACAAACTTTATGGGAGTAAATATTCAGCCACCGTTTACGGAAGCCCAAATTGAATTATTGAGTTTGTTTAAAGTTAAACTCAATCAATCAGATATGCAGGAGCTGCGTCAGCTTTTGTTGGAATTCAAATTCCGTAAGTTACAAGAGAATATTGAGCAAATTAGCGAAGAAAAAGGTTATACTGAGCAGGATTTTGATAAAATGCAACAAGAACACAACCGCACACCTTACAAATCATATCGTAAACACCTTCAAAATAGAGCTTTATGAGGGTCGTTATTGATACTAATCAATTATTGACCTGTTTCTCGGCTCGTTCAAAGACACATTGGCTTTGGCAAGCTTTTCAAAAACAACAATTTGAACTATGTGTAACTACCGAAATTTTAGATGAATATGCTGAAGTTTTTGAACGTAAGTATAGTTTTGACACTGCTGAACTTATTCTTGATATTTTAATTGAAAGCCCAAATGTAGTCTTTATTAAAGAGTACTTCTTTTGGGAGTTAATTAAAACTGACCCCGATGACAACAAGTTTGTAGATTGTGCATTAATGGCAAATGCAGATTATATCATTACGAACGATAATCACTTTAATGTATTGAAAACTATTCCATTTCCTAAGATAGAAGTGATTTCACTTGAAGAGTTTGACAGTTTAAGAGAGAGAATTTAACCCTTACATCTTCACTTTTCTCATATTATCTGTTTCTACAAGGCCTGTCATGTATAAATCAAAACCACCTTTCCCTTCGGGACGATTGGATGAAAAAATCATGAGTGGGTAGCTAAAGTTTACTACATTCGGTAACATCGGACGGTATTCGTCATACTTTGTATTTATACGTGGTCCTGCATTTATTGGAGCACTCCATACGCTATTTTCCAGAACTGAATAATAAATATCATATCCACCAAAACCGCCTGCTCGGTTTGATGAAAACACTATCAGGTTCTCATCTTGCCAAAGATATGGGCATTTATCATCGGCTTTTGCATCAGAAATAGTGGAGATTTTTATACTAACAGCAGCTTTCGGACTTATAATTTGGTCAATCATCGGAGTAGTATTGTCGGCATAGTTTGCTCCTACGGTTGTCTGATAAATATCAAAACTTCCTTCTTTGTTTGAACAATAAATAACCTTATTGCCATTGCGTGTAACATACGGATAAGCATCATCTGCCTCTGAGTTGAGATAATCTACTGCTATTGGGCCAATTTCTTTGCCATCTTTATTTTTATACATCACCTTGATGTCAAGATTTTTGTTTTGGTCGTCGGCGTAAAATAAAAACTGATAATTAGGCGAATTTCCGTAGGAGACTAAGTTATTTTTATTCAACACAAAAGGACCAAAAACATTAAAGTTACCATTAATTTTACTTATAAAACCACTGGCAAAAAGCGAAGAATAAAAACTATCACTACCCGACGATGACCTTGTAAGTATGGGCATATTCTTCTTTTCATCGTATGCTATTTTTGCAGAGAATCCCACCAAATTATAAAATTCTTTGGTATCTCGTTTAGAAGAAAAAATTAGATATGATTCCCCATATTTATTGGCGGGTAAGTTTGAATTATAATCATCAAATTCAGAGTTAAACTCGGTAAGGTTTACAACATCGGTCATAAATTTTCCTGCGTTGTGTTCGGCATCGAGGAAGCAGCTCCATAAAATTGTGCTGAGAAGTAATGTCAAAAGTAGATGTCGGATAGTTTTCATAAAGTAGTGCTTTTTAATAGAACGAATTACTGAATTGATTATTCGATTCAAGCAAAAATTACTATTTTTGGCAAAAAAAGTTTCATCAATCAACCCCAATTTATGAAAAAGAGCCTTCTTTTATTACTTAGCTTTTTACTAATTGTAAGCCTTGCAAATGCCCAACAAATCAGATGGACGAAAGATGGCAATGCTTATACCCGCACCGAAGGGGGGGAAGTAGTGGCTTATACCTTGCCTTCTCAACAAAAAACTACACTCATTACCAAAGCCCAACTTACACCCAAAGGAGCCGAAAAACCTTTGAATGTAAGAAGCTATACCCTAAGTAATGATGATTCAAAAGCGTTGATTTATACCAATACTAAGCAGGTTTGGCGATACGATACCCGTGGCGATTATTGGGTTTTAGACCTCAAAACCAATGCTTTATATCAATTGGGACAAGGTAAACCTGCTTCATCGTTGATGTTTGCTAAGTTTTCTCCCGATGGCTCTAAAGTGGCTTATGTAAGTGAGCATAATTTGTTTGTGGAAGATTTAGCTACGAAAAAAATCAAAGCCTTGACTACTAACGGCACTCGCCGAATGATTAATGGTACATTCGACTGGGTGTATGAAGAAGAATTTGCTTGTCGTGATGGCTTCCGTTGGAGTCCAGATGGAAAAAGTATTGCTTATTGGCAAATTGATGCCACCAAGATTCGTGATTTTTTGATGATAAACAATACCGATTCAATCTATTCGTATAATGTGCCAGTGGAGTACCCAAAAGTAGGAGAGAGTCCATCACCGTATAAAATTTTGGTGGCAAATATTACTACTGGAAAGACTTTACAAATGAATATCGAAGGCGACCCTCAGCAAACTTACGTTCCTCGTATGGAATGGGTGCCGAATACGAATGATATTATTATCCAACAGTTGAATCGTAAGCAAAATCAAAGCAAAATTATTATCTGTCAGGCACTTACAGGAAAAACTAAAACGATTCAGACCGAATCTGACGAGGCTTGGATTGATACAAAAGAGCGTTGGGCCGATGAACAAGAAGGTTGGGAATGGCTGAAAGGCGGCAAAGAGTTTTTGTGGGTAAGCGAAAAAGATGGCTGGCGACATATCTACAAAATGGATTTGAATGGCAAAGAAACGTTGCTCACCAAAGGCAATTACGACATCGTGCATATTCCGTTGATTGATGAAGCCAACGGTTATGTGTATTTCACTGGTTCGCCACAAAATGCTCTACAAAATTATCTTTTCCGCATCAAATTAGATGGTAGTGCTGAAATGCAACCCGTTTTGCCAAATGCTCCCGCAGGAACGCACAATTATGTGCTTTCGCCGAATGGGAAATTTGCTCGACATACATTCTCAAGTGCGAATATTCCGCCAATGACTGAGTGGATAAACTTAGCAGACCACTCGCCATTGAGCGAAAAAGAAAGTATTACTACAAAATTGGCTAATTTAAAAGTAAACAAACGAGTAGAGTTTTTCAAAGTAAAAACCGAAGACGGAATCGAGATTGAAGGTTGGATGGTGAAACCTGTTAATTTTGATTCTACGAAGCGTTACCCGATTGTGTTTAATGTTTATGGCGAGCCAGCCTCTGCTACCGTAAAAGATACCTATGGCACTGGCTTCAATAATCTTTATAATGGAGATATGGCAAAAGACGGCTATATCTACGCTTCGGTTGATAATCGTGGAACGCCACTGCCACGTGGACGTGCGTGGAGAAAAGCCATTTATCGCAAAATCGGTGTAGTTAATATCCGTGACCAAGCAATGGCCGTGAAGGAAATCAGAAAATGGAAATACGTTGATACCACTCGTGTGGCGGTTCATGGCTGGAGTGGGGGAGGTTCTTCGACCTTGAATTTATTATTTCAATACCCGCAGTTTTATCAAACAGGTATTTCGGTGGCGGCCGTTGGTAATCAGCTTTGTTATGATAATATCTATCAAGAACGCTACATGGGGCTTCCGCAAGAAAATCGTGAAGATTTTGTGAATGGTTCGCCCATTACACACGCTAAAAACTTAGTTGGAAATCTTCTTTATATTCACGGAACGGGCGATGATAATGTGCATTATCAAAATGCCGAAATGCTTGTAAATGAGCTAATTAAGTATAACCGCCAGTTTCAGTTTATGCCTTATCCGAACCGTAGTCATGGAATTTATGAAGGCGAAGGTACTCGTAAGCACTTGAATACACTTTTCACTAATTATTTGAAGCAGAACTGCCCTCCTGGTGGGAAATGATGGGAGATAAATGTAAATTTATCGGCTGTAGAGACAAGGCATGCCTTGTCTCTACGAAGTTATATTATCATTCAACCAAACCACTCGCTCTTACGTTTTTGCCTTTTCTGTTGGTAAGTTCATCGCCGAGGTCTTCTCTGGCATCTTCGGCAATTTTTTGTAGTTCTGCTACTATTTCTGGATATATTTTTTGCACATCATATTGCTCTGATGGGTCACGACGGAGGTCGTAGAGTGCCATTGGAGTCAGTATATCTTCGGGGGCTTTGCCTGCAAAACCATCATTGCCAGGTAATTGATTCATATACGAGCGACCTTTATGCTCGAAAACCAACTTCCAACTTCCCATTCTCACAGCTTCTAAAGAGTTTTTACGGTAATAATAGTAAAAAGTTTTTCGTGGACTTTCACTCAAATCACCTTTGATTAAGGGTAAAATATTTACACCATCAATTTTATTTTTTGGTAGCTCAGAGCCAGTAATTTGAGCAATCGTTGGCAAAATATCTATCGTTGACGCAAGCTGGTTACAAACAACTCCTTCGGGTGTTGTTCCTTTCCATCGCATGATGCAAGGTACTCGTTGTCCACCTTCAAAACTTGTGCCTTTTCCCTCTCTAAAACCACCCGACGAACCCGCATGATTGCCAAAGTTTAGCCACGGGCCATTATCGCTTGTAAAAATGACCAGAGTGTTTTTATCCAAGCCATTTTCTTTCAAGGTTTTCATGATTTTACCCACCGACCAGTCAATTTCCATCATCAAATCGGCGTAGAGCCCTTGCTTGCTTTTTCCTTTAAATTTGTCCGAAACAGCAATTGGTACGTGCGGCATCGAATGAGGTAAATACATGAAAAATGGACTTTTCTTGTTCTTTTTTATAAAATTAACCGCTTTTTCGGTGTAAAGCGTCGTGAGTTTTGCTTGGTCATCAAGCGTTTTTATTTCTTCTTTTTTATCATTATTTTGAATCAATGGAAGCACAGGGTAAACAAATTTATTTTGATTTGGCTGTGCAGGAGTACCATCAAAATTTACAGGCCACATATCGTTTGAGTAGGGCAGACCAACGTACTCATCAAAACCATGTTGCAATGGTAAAAACTGCCTTTGATAACCCAAATGCCATTTGCCGAAAATACCTGTGGCATAACCTTTTTGTTTGAGCATTTCGGCAATGGTTGTTTCGTTGGAATTAATACCATTTTTACTATTTGGCATCAAAGCTCCCGAAATACCAATGCGATTGGGGTAGCAACCCGTGAGCAATGCCGCTCGTGAAGCACTACAAACCGCTTGAGCCGCTAAAAAATTAGTGAATCTGATTCCTTCGGTGGCGAGTTTATCAATGTTAGGTGTTCTATAATTAACCGCACCGTAGCAACTTAAATCGCCATAGCCCATATCGTCCATGAAAATCAAAATGATATTGGGCGTTTGCTCTTTTTTGGGGCTACTACTTTGTAATAATATGATAGCGAGAATCGAAAAGAAGATTTTTTTCATAAATGATTTTATGTTTAGGAGTAAAAAAATAGCTTCCTAAATGAAGTGAATTTTAGGAAGCTAAAGCAAATTATTATTTTACACAGTACCAACTTCGGGGTGTTTCCAGGTCCCACGGTATGGCCTGCGGAGCAGCGTATTTGCTTCTTTATCGTTGACAACTTCACGCTTTTTAGGGTCGTAAATGAGTGGACGACCCAATTTCATTGACATATTTGCCAAAACACAACTGGCAGTTGAAATATGTCCTTCTTCAATATCGGCTATTGGGCGAGAATTATTTTCGATAGCATTCAAGAAATCCAACATGTGGAGGCGAGTGGCTGGAGCTGCATTTAACTCGATGCGTTCTTCGGTCAAATCTTCTGGATATTTTTCTTTTTCATACACCACATCTTTTTCTATTTTTTCCCCTTTTCCTTGCGGTACGAACGTATATTTCATGGTACTACCGAAAAGAGTACCTTTATCGCCATAAAGGATAAATGCCCATGGATAATCATTATTAGCAGGTGTTCCCCATGAGCGATGTTGCCAAACACAGTTCAATTCATCATATTCAAAAACGGCTGATTGCGTATCTGAAATATTGGATTTTCCTTCTTTCTGTACATAAATTCCGCCTTGTGAACTTACACGTTTTGGCCAACCGAGTTTCAGCATCCACCGTACGGTATCAAACATGTGCACACACATATCGCCCATAATTCCATTTCCGTATTCGTTGAAAGTTCTCCACCAACGAATATGCGGTAAACCATCATACGGACGCATCGGTGCTGGTCCTGTCCACATTTCGTAATCAAAGAAGTCAGGCACGGCTTGTACTGGTGGATTGCCATTATTACGCATGTGGTAATAGCAACACATTTCTACGTGCGAAACTTTACCTAAAAGACCTGCATCGACAATGTTTTTCTTTGCCTCAATTAAGTGTGGCGTACTTTTGCGTTGCGTACCCACTTGTACTACTCTATTATATTTTCGTGCGGCAGCTACCATCGCCTCACCCTCAATAATATCAGTGCTAATTGGTTTCTGTACATATACATGAGCCCCCGATTTCATGGCTTCGATGGCGTGCAGGGCGTGCCAATGGTCTGGCGAACCCACTAAAACAATATCTAATTTATTTTCGGCCAGAAGTTTTCTGTAATCACCATAAAGTTTTGGCACTTGCTTCGATTGTTGACGCTTGGCAACTAAATCTCCTGCTGCTTTAAGGATATTTTGGTCGGGGTCGCACAACGCAACAACATCAACCGATGCTACTTGTATGAGGCGAAAAAGGTCACTTTTACCATACCAACCCGTACCAATTAAGGCTACTTTATAGGTTTTGGCAGGAGTAAAAACAGGGTTGGCCTTGGTGCCAAGTGTAGATAGGGCAATTGTGGCCGAAACTCCCTGAATGAATTTTCGACGATTGAGATTAAGAGTTTCCATTTGTTTTTATAGAGGATTGAATATCATACGAATTGTATTATCCAAATATATTTTATTATCCGAACAAAGACAAATTATATAGATATAGGAGCAAAAAAACAGGACGATAATAGAATATTGTTAAGTAAAGGAAATCTTTTTTTGAGTTGTCATTGTAGAAATCCTAAATATGAATTTTATGTTTGATAAATTGGCTTAATTATTAGATATTTAGGCTTGTGCCGTAGTATATCATAGGAACCTCGTCAGTCGAGCTATTTGCCGAGAATTAGGGGTTTCGGTTTCTTATAAAATGTATTTTACCATCCTCTTGAAAAACTATTACATGAAGAAAATAAAATTATTTATCGTGTTGATAGTCAGTAGTTTACATCTATTGGCTCAGAAGTCTCTTCCTGCTCCTCCTATATCACCTAATCGTCTGTTTTATATTCAACGAAGTAATAATGCCCATACGGTTGTTTATGATGCTAATTTCGTAAACCCTAAGACACTTCATCGTGAAAATCCAGTAAATGTATATTGGATTCGGTATGATGCAACAACGCATACACAAAAGTTAAGTACAGTAGAAAAAGCACTTGCTTACGGTGTAGAGGTTGAGAAAAATGCCAAAGAAAAAGACTGCTTTGATGTGAAAATTGTAGCCCTGAAAAAGCGAATGTTGAAAGTAAAAATTAATGATTCAGGAAAGCCAATTGCGTTAATGCAAATTAATGGAATAGAAGGACAATTATGTAAAGTTTTTGTACAACTCGAAAACGAAGATGCTTTAAAACCAACTGTAAGATACATCGAACTTTTTGGTAAAAATCTTTCTACTGGCGAAGCCATCTATGAGAAGTTCGTTCCGTAAATGACGAAGAAAAGGAAGTCATCGCTCAAAGCGAGTGTCGCCCAACGAAGACTTCCTTAAAAAAAATCGTTAATATTATTTCTTCAAATATTTATTAAACCAAGTAATGTATCTTTCAAAACGGTCTTTTTGATAACTCGGGTTCGTAATTCCATGAAATTGGTCAGGGTAAATAATCAACTCAGTCGGAATACCCAACGAGCGGAATGCTTGGTACATTTGCTCGCTACCCACCGAAGGAACATTGAAATCGCTCTGACCAACCATAAATTGAGTAGGAGTTTTGATACGGTCGGCTTTCAAGAAAGGGTAAGAAAGGGCAATATATTTATCGAAATTCTTCCACGGTGAGCCCAATTCATGCTCATATTGCAAAATGTATTGGTCAACACCATACAAGGAAGAAATCAACGAAACCCCCGCACCACTCGATGCCGCCTTAAAACGAGTATCAGTTGCAATCGTGTAGTTTGTCAAGATTCCACCATAACTCCAACCACCGATGCCCAGTTTATCGGGGTCAGCAATACCATTTTGCACTACATAATCGGTTGCTCCCAAGATGTCTAAAACCTCTTTATTTCCCCAATCAGCCGAAATAATTTTGCAGAAATCTAAGCCACGACCACTCGAACCACGATAATTTACTGCCACAACGGCATAGCCCGCTGCTGCCAACATTTGGCGAGACATATCGAAACTAAATTCATCTTGTGCCACTGGGCCACCGTGAATAAATAGTAAAGTTGGCAATTTTTGACCTTTTTGTGCAGTAGCTGGTAAATAAAGCAAGTTTGAAACCGAAGCTCCATCTTTACTTTTTGAAGTAAAACCTTCAACCGTTGCTAATGCCAATGGGGCTAAAAATGCATCTTGGTGTTTGGTTAGTTTTCGTAGGTTTCCTGCTTCGATAGCATAAAGTTCGCTTGGCGTTTGTGGGTCACTCATGCTTGCAAGCCAGTTTCCAGAAGTATGTTTTTCTAAACCTGTAAAACTTCTATTTCCACCCAAAATCTTAGTCATTTTACCATCTGCCGCCGAAAATTGTGCAATGTATCTCGTGCGGTCATCAGAAACAATGGCGTATATCGAAGCTCCATCTTTGCTCCATCTTGGGTTACCAACTGGGCGGTCTAAAGATTTACTTAATAGTTTTGGTTCGCCACCCTCTTTCGAAACTACACACAGAATCGACTGGTCGTACATGATGTAACTTTCGGCCGAAGTTGTACGTAAATAAGCAATTTGTTTGCCATCAGCACTCCATTCGTGGGCATAATCACGTCCTGTAAAAGTCGTGATTTGTTTCATGGTGGCATTTGGTTTTGCATCAATTACCCAAATATCGGTATTTTCGTTGCGGTCTGGGTCTTCGGTTCGGTTACTGATGAACGCAATTTGCGTTCCATCAGGCGACCATTTTGGTGAAGTTTCATCATAAATTCCCTTCGTGAGCGTATCAATTTTTTTGGTTTCGAGATTGTAGAGGTATAAATGCGTAGTTTTTTTCATTAAATAGCCTTCAACATCTTGCTTGAAATGAAAACGGTCGATAACAATCGGCTTCGGTGATTTCGATTTTGCGGTATCAGCATCATTCGTAATAACTAAGGCTATCTTCTTGCCATCGGGCGACCACGCATAGTCTGATAAATCACCTTTTTTAATATCGGTTAATTGTTTGGCTTCTCCACCACGGCGGTCCATGAGCCAGATTTGGCTACCAGTTAATCCTCCACGAGAAGAAGTAAATGATAAATATTTGCCATCTGGACTCCAACGAGGTTTTGATTCTCCATCGGGCGAAAAAGTAAGTTGAATAGACTCTTTTCCATCCCACGATTGCATCCAAATATCTGAATTGCGTTTGTTTTTTACTGAATCTACACTCGAAAGAGAGTAAGCTACCCAATTTCCTTCGGGCGAAATTTGTGGGTCCCCTAAACTAACTTGACGAAAAACATCCGATGGTTTGAGCGGCCTTTTTGCGGGAGTTGTTTGTGCAAAAACACCCGAACTAAAGACTAAAAGTGCAAATAGTACTGTTTTTTTCATGCTTTGGTTATTTGTTGATTGGTGAAATGATTAATTGGGTATTGGTAAGTTAGTGTATTGGTTATTTGTGTATTAATTATTGGTAAATTTTCTTGGCTTCGTTAAATCCTGAAAGGCTTAAACTTGAATGTCTTAAATTTATGTTTTTTTACCGTGTTTTCTAAATGCTACGATTAGTTGATATATACCATAACTAACTACTATTCGGGACAAAAAATCTATAAATCTTGCCCAACCATTTAAGTTTTGAGATTCGACCCAAAAATCAATTTTATGTGTGGGGTCTAAAAACGTGAAAAAATATCCGATTATATTCCAATCTATGGAGTTTTTGATTGAAAATACCTTACCTAATGATAGAAGATAAGTAATATATAAATACATAGGTAGCAAAAGTGTAAAAGCTAAAGCTCGCCCCCAATTTTCGCCATGCAAATTGGAATAATGGTTTAACCGAAATGAAATCCAGTCAAAACGATTAGTAGAAAATAGATTTGTAATTTTATCATTCCAAGAGTTAGCTTGATTTGCTTCTTGTAGCAATCTTAACTCTAAGACTTTACTTTGATGCTTACCTGTTTTTGATTGAAAGTGTGAACTCCAAAAAACATCCCCTTGTGAGTCGAATACTTTTTTGAGTTGACTATAGGCAGATACTTTTTGCTCATGCCAAGCTAAAGTATTTTGTTCTACATTATAAATTTGAATATTCTCGGAAGGGACACTACCCCCCGAAATAAAGATTTCGGTTATTTTTGAATTATTAAATTGAAAATCGAAGTTGGCTAAATCACAATCTGTAAATTCTGCCTTGCCTAATGAAGATTGGTTTAGGATGAGAGTTGGTTTTTGATGTTTAGTTAGCAATTCTTTGATTAATTGGCTTTTATCAATAGAAAGCTTATGTTTAAAAATTTCTTCATGAATTTTTCTTTTTTCTTCAAAAGGTAGTGTTTCGTCTATTGGATACTTTTCTTCATCAAATATATTGTAATTAACTGGTTGGTCAGGAATAATTGTTCTCATTTTTTTTACAAGAAGAAATCCCAATATTGATGAAAAGTAATCAATATTCATAATGAAAACATTAATTCTACTAAATATCAGAAGATTATCTTTATTGAGGTTTGATTTGAGATTTAATTCATAAAAACCACAATTATCAAAATTTATAGTATTACACTTGATTGAATTTATTTCAGTACATATTATATAGCTGCAATCACTGAATAAGATTTCTTTGAATTCTGATTTACTCAAAATCACTTTTGAGAGTGAAATATCTCCACCAATTCTTAGTGAATCAATAGTACTTTCAGAAATGTTTACTTCACCACAAGAATCAGGAGCTTTGTAAGTAATTTTTCTTATTTGTGAAGATATTACGTCTAATGTACCTATTGAGTTAGCATAATCTGAATAAATATTTTTTGCTTTTGAACCCCTTAGTTTTAAACATGTTATTATGCAAAATTCACTGAAATAAATATTCTCTAAAGTAGATGATACAAAATCAACTTGGTTTGATATAACGGTATGGTTTATGGAAATGCTTTCTATCGTTGATTCACGAAATGATAAGTTTTCAAACAGTACCTCATTACTACCAAAATTATTTAAAGTGGATTCAGAGAACCAAAATGATTGGATTTTTACATCATTATTTATTTGAATTGACTTGATAGAACACTTTCTTTGAAAACCAATTCCACGGATATTCGACTCTGTGATATAAATCGTGTTTATGGTACTATTATCAAATTGTGATTGGGATATATCACAATTTTTAAGCATTAAGCCTTCAACCTCAGAGTTGGCAATCCAAATAGAAGTGTGATTTGAGAAATTGTTATCTATCACATTAGGTCTTTGAGTATTAGATAAATTTAAAAGAGGTATATTTGAGTCTATAATGAGAAAATTAAATATAGGCCTTAAATTTGGTATTGTGATACCTTGCTTTTCGCTAAAATCCACTTTAACATTTTCAATGACAGTAAAATAAGGATTCGTCGGGTAAGCTAAAGAGTTAAAACCTGAAATAAAATTGCTATAATATCCTATTTGAGAAGCTCTAAGCCTTTTGATTCCAACATCGTTAAATTCTTTTTCTCGCCTTTTAAATTCCTCATCTGTCATAGTTAGAGCAAGTATAAAGAATTCGGTAGAAATTGTATGTTTCTTATCTGTATTTGTCATTGCTCCAAGAAAAATTTATTTAGCGATGAAACAACTCTGAAGGAGTTGAACATGTTATTGTGTTTTTGTTTAACCCCTTCAGGGTTATGAACTATTTTCGTTTCTCACTTCCGTAGGCGTTGCCAACGGCTATTCATGTTTAATCCTTTCAGGATTTTTTAATCGTCAATCAAAAATCAACCTCTCAAATGCCAAGCTTTTGGTTTTACGAATGCACGGATACCTGCGTGCGAAAGCGTAGCCCCAAAGCCTGAATGTTTACGTCCGCTCCACGGAAGCGGAGCCGAAACACGGTCGCAACAATTCCAATAACCACTTCCTGCATTCACTTGTTTCAATATTCTTTCGGCACGTTTTTTATCGGGCGTATAAACCGCCGCCGTGAGGCCGTATTCGGTGTCTTGCATCAACTTTGTGGCTTCTTTATCATCTTTTACTTTCATGATTCCGATAATTGGCCCGAAAGATTCGGCCTGCATCACATCCATCTTGTGGGTCACATTCGTCAAAACCGTTGGCTCGAAAAAATAGCCATTTCCTGCAATTCTTTTTCCACCAGTTAGTAGTGTTGCACCTTTTTTTACAGCATCTTGTACTTGATTTTCAAGAAAATCTAACTGAGATTTTCGGCTCAAAGCTCCGATATAAATACCATCTTCGGTTGGTTGACCAATTTTATAGCTTTTTACTTCCTTTACAAATTCTTCAACGTAGCGGTCATATACTTTTTCGTGTACATAAATACGCTCAACCGCACAGCAACTTTGTCCATTATTATAAAATGCCCCATCGGCAGTTCCTGCAGCAACTCCTTGAATATCAGCTACATCATCTGCTACATAAAGTGGGTCTTTTCCGCCTAATTCAAGTTGACAAGGCACCATTTTCGGAGCTACTTTTTCATAAATATAAAGGCCAGTTCGATACGAACCCGTGAAGAAATAGCCATCAAGTGGCATTGCCAAAAGTTGCTCGCCTATTTCTTTTGCACCAACTGCCACCGCAAAAACATCTTCGGGAACGCCCGCCGCTTTCAAAAACTTTTCAATTTTTAAACCCGTCAAGGTCGAAAATTCTGAAGGTTTGTAAAAAACGGCATTTCCACCAATCAAAGCAGGAATAAAAACATTCACACCCACCAAAAATGGATAATTCCAAGCAGAGATATTACAAACTACGCCGAGTGGCTCGTACGAAATGCGTTCGGTGAGTCCTTCTTGCTTAGTCATTACTTCATCTTTCAAGTATTTCTGCGAGTTTTCCACAAAAAACTTGATTCTTCCTCTGGCTCCGTTTACCTCATTACGAGCTTGTTGGAGTGGTTTGCCCATTTCAGAAGTGAGAGTTTCGGCCAAATCTTCAATATTTTCTGCTAATAGTTCAGAGAATTTGGCAATGATAGCGATACGCTTTTTTAGGTTAACCTTTGCCCAAGATTTTTGCCCTTTTTGTAAGGTTTTTAGTTTGTTTTTAAGGCTTTCGGCCGAATCTTCTTGTAAAGTAGTAATGATTTCTTCGGTAGCTGGATTGATGATTTGCATATAAGTTTTTTATGTTTAATATCAACTGAATAACGTCGGCAAGGCTCAAAGCTTTGCCGACGTTTGTGGTTATAACACAAAAATAAACATTCGAGTGGATAAACTTTTATATTTCATCTAAAACTCCAACATAGTTGTCTATTTTTGCGACAGATACAAAAATCGTTTGCATGGAAAAGACTTATCAAGAAAAAATAACCACATTACTTGCCGAAATAGCCACACTAAAAAAGAAAAGTGACCAGATTTCGATGTACCGATTGTTGCTTATAATTGGGCTATTGGTTGTGGTTTATCAGCTTTTCAAATTCAATGAAATCATTGGTGGATTATCAATTATTGGTGGCATTTTGGGCTTTTATTATTTGGTAAAACACCACGAAAAAATTGATGCCGAGGTAGATTTAAAAGAAACAACACTCGCCGTGATTCAGAATGAATTGACGTGCTTGGAGAAAATTTCGGGAATGTATTATAATGGTCAAGAATATGGCCGACCAACGCATAATTTTAGTGAAGATTTAGATATTTTCGGTGAAGGAACGCTTTTCCACTTAATCAACCGAACAAAAAGTAAGTCGGGAAGTGATTACTTGGCTCAGCAACTTTTGGGCGAAAACCAGACTTTTTCTATCAGTCAAAAACAAGAAGCTGCCAGAGAAACGGCTGCCAAAACCGACTGGCGTTTGAGTTTTTTTGCCTCAATGTTTAGGATTTCAAACGAAGAGCGAGGCGTGAGTAGAGTGCTTAATCAAATAGAGCATCCACCTGTCTTGAAGTTGGAAACTTTTATTGCAATTTATGCCAAAATCTTACCTTTTTTGTGGATAGCGGTTTTTGCTTCTGCTTACTTTGTGTCGCCATCGTTTGCTGGTTATGGAGTGGCGGCTTTGGCTTTGATAAATTTCAGACTTACGGGCATAAATCGTAATCATACTGAAGAATATTTTGAAACGGTAGCAGGAGCGGGGCGTTTGATGGAAAAATTTGGGGTCGCAACGGGGCTTATCGCTCAAGAAAATTGGCAGTCTGAAATTTTAAAAACGGCTCACACACGACTACCAATTTTAAAACTACATACTAAAAATCCGATTGATGATTTTGTAGTGATTTTGAAAAAGCTGGATATGCGACGAAATATGCTGGCTTCACTATTTTTGACATTGGCCACGCCTTTTCAGCCAGTTCAGTTAATCAAACTAAGGGCATGGTTGAAAGAAAATCCTGATTTTTTTGAGAAAATATTTGATGTCATTGGCGTTTTTGAACTTTATGCCAGTATCGGAAACCTTCATTTCAATAAGCCTAATTGGTGTTTCCCTGATATAATTGATAGTAAAAGCTTTGAATTGTATGGGCAAGAAATGGGTCATCCGCTTATCAATACTAACAATGTAGTTTGTAATAGTTTTGATTTCGACGAAAAAAATCGACTAACGCTCATCACTGGCTCAAATATGTCGGGCAAAAGTACATTTTTGCGAACAGTTGGGCTAAATATTATTTTGGCGTATGCAGGCTGCCCCGTTTTTGCCAAGAAAATGAGTGTGAGTGATGGTATAAAATTGATTTGCTATATGCGAATCAAAGATTCTATTCAGCAAAATGCTTCAACTTTCAAGGCTGAAATTGAACGAATTAAGCTCGTTTTGGCAGCCATCAACAACAATGAAAATGCGTTGTTTTTGATTGATGAAATGTTGAGAGGAACAAATTCGGAAGATAAATTGGCGGGTTCGATGGCCTTACTTGAGAAAATCGTGAATTCAAATGCTTATGCAATGGTAGCTACGCACGATTTGCGTATGACTGAAATTTCGGAGGAACACCCTGATGTAGTGAAAAATTATTATTTCGAGTATGCCACCGAAAACGGCGAATTATTATTCGATTACTTGATAAAAGAAGGCGTTTGTAAGAGCTTTAATGCTTCACTTCTATTGAAATCTATTGGTTTGCCGATTGGCGATAAATTGTAAGAATTAGATTCAACTGTGGCATATCTTCGTAGGTATACCACAGTTATTTTTGGTACTTTATTTTTTCTCTTTTAGTGCAGTTCCTTCAAAAGAAATTCCTTCCCAACCCGTTTTTATAAAGTTTCTGATATTTTGGTGGTTCGTGGCGTCAGGATTTTCGAGTACATCTTTGCGGTAGAAATCGCCAAAGCAAGCAAGGGTTTGTTCTACTGAAAAGTTTTGAAGCTTAGCGAACGAAAATAATTTGCACGAACCTGAATTTTGTCCAGCTTCATTGTGTAAATCTCCATTTTGAAAAGCCGTTGGCGTAAAATCATAAAGTGCTTCCACAACGGCCATCGTATCGGTAAATGCTACTTCTTGTGGGGTTTCGTTAAGTTTTTTTAGAAAAGAATCGAGTGTCATTATTGAATTTTTGATTGAATGTTTTCGACGAAATCTTGTCGAATTTTATAAGAAAAATTATTTTGTTCGGCATTGATAATGCGTTCTGGATGCCATTGCACGAGCATTAAATAGTGATTTCGATGGCTTCGGCTTCGCTCACCCACCGAGTCGAACTGTGGTGGGTGAGCGGAGTCGAACCGCCACTCCAAGCCTTCCACAACTCTATCATCAGATAATGCATTGATTTTTAGAGGTTTGGCAATAATATCCGCCGATTGGTGATGGGCTGAATTGACATCTCCGAATACAATGTTGGTAATTTTTGAAAGTTCGGAATCGTGAATAATTTCTATATTATGATAACGGTCTTTTCCTTCAAAATACTTTGAATGATTTTCTTTTCCAGCGGTCGGTAAATCTGGAATCAGCGTGCCACCCAAAAAGACATTCACCAGCTGCAAACCTCGACAAATGCCCAAGGCTGGTACTTGATATTTGAAGATATACTCGCACACTTTCCACTCAAATTCATCACGACGTTCGTCCATAAAATTTGGATTGCACAAACTCACGAACTCAGGTCGGTTATATAAATTGGGGTGCACGTCTTCTCCACCCGATAAGATAATGCCATCGCATTGCTCAATTTCATGCAAATTATTGAGTTTATAGCCCAGCTTAATTACTTCAATGTGCTGTGTGCCAACTAAAGCATTTTGCGATAAAATCCATTTTTCGTAAATTGGATGTTTCTCTCCACAATCTGTAATACCTATTTTCATTGAGGATTTTCGAGCGAATCGTAGTATTTGAAAGTACTTACGAGTCCGTTTTCTGTTTTAAGATTGATATTATTCGCTTTTACGTATTTCTCAACTGAAGGCTTTTTATCTTCAAAAAGATTAAGAAAGTTTTTGCCTTTCGGCAGTTGAACCACAGATTCATCTTTAAGAATAAAAAATTTAGAAGATTTTACAAATTCTCCTTCATATTCGCCAACACCACCCGATGCTTCATAGCCAGTTTTCTCAATATTATTACTATGCAAAACACAAGAATGTTCTTTTAAAAGTGTGTTTTTACTAATATGAATAACTTCATAGTAAGTGTTTTCAAACTTACTGAAATGGTGCCCCATTATTGTAAATGCTTCGGGTCTGATAGCAATGGCGTCTTTGTTGAGGTCTTCTACAATATAAAGTTCGTTTTTTTGTAAATTGAAAGCCATCAAAAATTCCATATCTTTTCCGCTTTCAGTGCTTATTTTTCCTTTATACCAACCATTCTTGAAAAATGGTGTTCCTTTGTAGGTTTTTGTAAATTCCTGATGTGTGTTATTCACTACATCTCTCGAATTATAATACGCCTGAAAGGTGGTATCTCCATTTTTTTTATTTATCACTATCTTACTGTCGCTACTTCCCGCAATCTGTATCTTTCTCAAAAAATAGTCATATTTATTATTAGTTATTTGTCCAAAAATTTGGTTGGAAAATAAAAATAAGAGAATAAAAGTCAAAGAAAGTTTCATGACAGTAAAAGTTTAGAGTTACATAAATAAAAGGAGTTTACGGAATAGAGATAACCACACACATACTGTTTTTTGCATATTTGTGGTTTAGTTAATGGCTTTTTTTAACAAATTTATCGCTTTTTATTAAATCATAGTGCTTCGAGATACAGGTTCTTAAAGTCTTCTCTCGTTACAGGTTTTGGATTATTTGGGTGAGCAAAATCGGCAATCGCTAAATCGGCCAGTGTTTCGATATGCTCCGATTTTACACCAATATCTCGCAAACGGTGCGGAATATTTATCTTCGTGTTTAGCTCAAATAAATACTGTACAACTGCTTCGCCCGATTCATCTTTCAAATCAAGTGTACGAGCAATTCTTCGGAATTTATCTTCGAAACCTGTACTATTAAACTTCATACCATAAGGAATGTTTACCGCATTGGCTAACCCATGATGCGTATCGAGCAAAGAGGATAGTGGATGAGCTAACGAATGCACGACGCCCAAGCCTTTCTGAAATGCCACTGCACCCATCAATGAGGCAATCAGCATTTTACTGCGAGATTCTAAATCGGGCTTATTTACGGCCTTCTCTAACGATTCGTGAAGCAAAGCAATTCCTTCCAAAGCGATGCCATCACACATCGGGTGCCAGTTTTTAGCCACAAATGCTTCCATATTTTGCGTGAGTGCGTCCATACCCGTTGCCGCTGTGATGAAAGGCGGTAAATCCATCGTAAGGAGCGGGTCCGCAAAGATAATTTTGGCGAGCAATTTTGGCGAGAAAGGGATTTTTTTCTGATGCGTTTCGTCGTCGGCTATGATAGCACTTCTGCCAACTTCGCTGCCTGTTCCAGCTGTTGTCGGAATCGTGATGAAATGCGGAACATCGTTGGTTACGTAAACATCGCCACCAATCAAATCATCGTATTTGAATAAGTCTTCACGGTGATTAATCCTTAATAAAATGGCTCTCGCTACATCAATGGCCGCACCGCCCCCGATACCAATGATGCTATCACGTTCAGTGCCATAATAGGCTTCATCGCCTTTATACACATCTGATTTTACAGGGTTTTTATGAATATCGCTGAAAACTTCAACGCTGATGCCTTGATTGCTAAGGTCTTGAACTATTTGCTTGAAAAATGGCAAATTAGCCACGTTTGGGTCGGTCACGACCAGTGGTTTTGAAAGATTATTATCTTTCAGATAAGCAGGAAGTTCGGTAACTACGCCTGCACCGAAACGGATTTTAGTAGGGAAATTGAATTGAGAAATCACTTTGTTGGCTTTTAATAGTTTGAGAGTGACGAAAATACAACAAAAAACCACGAATTCAACAAAAGGCTTGTGAAATTCGTGGTTTTATAGAACAATTCTCTCGAATCGTCAGAAAGGCTTAGTCGTCTCTTCTACCTAAGAAAATACTTAAATAATAAAGTAAGTTTGCCACCGCACCTGCTGCTGCAACTACGTAAGTCAAAGCCGCCCATTTAAGAGCATCTTTGGCCATATCGTGTTCACCAGTAGTTACGATAGCTTTTGCTTCCATCCATTTCAAAGCACGGTTACTGGCATCGTATTCTACGGGTAATGTAATGAGCGAGAATATGGCCAACGCAGCATTCGCTACGATTAAAACCATCAATAAGAGATTACCAAACGAACTACCACGAGAAATCATATATACGCCACCAAACATCAAAAACATATTCGCAAAGTTCATGACATTTGTGGCAACATTAACGGCTGGTACTAATGCCGAACGCATCTTTAGTGGAGCATACGCCATGGCATGTTGCACTGCGTGACCGCACTCGTGAGCCGCTACCGCTGCCGACGCAGCACTTGCACCTGTGTAAACATCATAGCTGAGGTTTACGGTTTTATCGAGTGGGTTGTAGTGGTCAGTTAATTGGCCTTCAACTTGCGTAATTCTTACATCATAAATTCCGTTGTCGTGTAACATTCGTTGTGCGATTTCTGCACCAGTCATGCCATTACGTAAACGTATTTGAGAATACTGAGCAAATTTACTTTTCAAACGCCCTGATACTATCATACCCAGTACCATAAAGACGATACCAATAATTATTATCATAATTTTTGTGTTTTTTGTTGAAAACTGTTTGTCTATCGACTAATAATTTTCTTTTATTTTCTGAATAATTGAGCTGGTTGAATAACCTTTCACCAATGAAATGGTTTTTACCTCGCCTCCATTGGCTATCACAAAATCTGAACCAACGATGTTTTCGACCGTATAATCGTCTCCTTTGACCAAAATATTCGGACAAAGTGTCTCGATTAACTCTTTTGGTGTTGGTTCATCGAACAAAATGACAGCATCAATAAAACTCATTGCCGCCATCATACGTGAACGTGCGTATTCGTTTATCACAGGGCGACTTTCTCCTTTTAATCTTTTTACGGAAGCATCTGTATTTAAGCCAAGTACGAGTTTATCACCTAAATGCCTGGCTTTTTCGAGGTAATCAATGTGTCCGAGATGCACAATGTCGAAGCATCCATTAGTAAAAACGATTTTTTTACCCTCAGATTGCCATTGTTCGATTTGTTGTTTGGCTTCTGTTAGACTTAATATTTTTGATTCGGTCATTTTTTTAGGAATTAGGTGACAGGTTGTAGGAATTAGGTTTTGTATTTCAAGATATAAGTTTCAGAAATTAGTTTTTTTATCCAAGTCCTAAAACCTAATTCCTAACTCCTTTCTTCGGCAAAATCAATGTTAATATAAAGGCAATAATGCCAAATATGGCCACAAATACCATTCCCTGCATAGCGTGTAGGAATGTAGCAAGCGTAATACCATCTTGTTGCGAAAGCCCATAAAGAACTACGATGCTCCCTACCAGAAAATGATAGCTTCCAATTCCTCCTTGCGTAGGAGCAGCCATGCCAATTGTTCCCATAACAAAAATGGTCAGGGCAGCGATTGGCGAAAGATTGGCAGTTTCGGGCAAGGCAAAGAACAATACATAAGTCATGATAAAATACATAACCCAAATAAGTGCGGTATGAAATAAAAATGCAGCTGGATTTTTTAAGTTCCGAACGCTCAAAAATCCACTGGCAAAGCCTCCGATAATCTTAGCTATTTTTTGATAGAAAGCATTTTGCTCGATTTTTGCTTGGTTTTTCTTGAATAAAAAATATGCAGCTACCAATAAACCAACACCCACTAAAGCATAACTTCCGAGCAATAACGGATTCTTGAATTTTTCGCCAAAGAAATTGAGGAAAACTTCTTTGAGTCGGTCGAATTCGAGAATGAGATTTAAGAAAATTAGAATCAAAAGTACTAAAACATCAATTAAACGCTCGGCAATTACTGACCCAAATGATTTTTCAAACGGAATATCTTCTAATTTATTCAACGTTCCACAACGAGCCACTTCACCTGCCCGTGGGAAGATTAGGTTTGCTCCGTAGCCTACCAAAACTGCCAAAGTTGTACGAAATACCGATGGTCTATAGCCCATTGGTTCGAGCATCAGCACCCAACGATACGCTCTGCTCCAATGTGCCACCAAAGCCAATACGGCCGAAAGTGCCACCCAGCGATAATCGGCTTGTTTTATCTTTTCCCAAAGCGTATTTAGGTCGATGTCTTTAAATGTAAACCATACTAAAACAGCGGCAACTGTTAGCGATATAAGGTACTGGAGTGCTTTTTTCATTAAAGAGAGGTTTTGTTTTACGTTACACAATTCGGGAAAATTGTGTAACAATTATTTCACTACCAAGTTGTTTTCATCAGGAAAAACAACCATTGGTTTGTGGGTTTTAGCTTCTTCTTGAGTCATCCAAGCGTACGAAATAATAATCACAATGTCGCCTACTTCGGCTTTGCGGGCGGCTGCACCATTGAGGCAGATGATACCCGAACCACGTTTGCCTTTGATAGCGTAAGTTTCCAAACGCTCACCGTTATTATTATTTACTACTTGTACACGTTCGTTTTCCATGATACCAGCGGCATCAAGTAAATCTTCGTCGATGGTTATGCTTCCTACGTAGTTGAGTTCTGCTTGAGTGACTTTCACTCGGTGGATTTTTGATTTGAAAATATTAACTAACATCTGTCTTGATTTACGATTTTTGATTTACGACTGGGTCGCCCGAGTAATAATTTAGATTTTAAATCTTCAAACGGACTGCAAAATTATAAAATTGCTTGTGAAAGAAACATTTGGCACAACAATAAAATTCAGATTAAAATTTTTAATTAGTTTTGTGGTGAAAAAGCATATTTCAAATGACAAGAAAACTACTCCTCTTTTTTTTAGTAGCCACCAACTCTATAGCCTTTGCTCAAGATGCCAATATTTTTGAACCAGATTCGATTAAGAAAAAAATTGAAGCTTTACCGATTGGTACTTCACTACGCATCGATGGAGTAATGAATGATGCCGAATGGCGAAAAGTAAAACCAACTTCGGGTTTTATTCAAATAGAGCCATTTCAAGGCAAAAAACCTACCCAAGACACTGAAGTAAAGGTGCTTTACAATAAACAATACTTGTATTTTGGTATTTTTGCGAAAGACTCTCTGGGCAAAAAAGCCATTCGTGCCACTGACTTTAAGCGAGATTTTAGCTTTCGTCAGCACGATATGGTGGCTTTATCGTTCGATGGCTTTAATGATAAACGCAACGCAATGGTTTTGGTAACAAATCCGTATGGCGTGCAGCGAGATTTACTTTCGTTTGATGACCTCTACTACGATGTTGATTGGGATGGCCTTTGGCGTGTTCGCACTTCTCGTACCGATTCGGGTTGGGTAGCTGAGATGGCTATTCCGTGGCAAACATTGCGATACCCGAAAACATTGGACAGCCTACATACATGGGGTTTTAACATTTTCCGTAGCCGTCGAATGAGTAATGAGCAAACCGCTTTTTCGCCGTATCCTCGAATTTTTTCTAATCTACGTATGACTTATGCGGGTGAATTGAAAAATCTTCAACCCCCACCTCCATCAACCAATATCAGAATCCAACCTTATTTTTTGACATCATTTGACCATTACAGTGGTCAGAAAGTACCAAAACCAACCGAAACGAATTTTAAATTAGGGGGTGAATTGAAATGGGCAATCAACTCTAATGCTGTTTTAGACCTGACTACAAATACTGATTTTGCCCAAGCCGATGCCGACCGACAAGTAAATAACGTAACTCGTTTTTCGGTGTTTTTTCCTGAAAGGCGTCAGTTTTTTCTTGAAAATGCCTCACTTTTTGGTGTAGGTGTTGGCCCAAATGATGATTTTTCGGGTGGAACGATGCGTGTACAACCTTTTTTTAGTAGAAGAATTGGCTTAGATGATAATAACCGACCGATTCCGATTGATGCAGGTGGGCGTTTTGTGTATCGTTCGTTGAAACGAAATTTTGGTGTAATTGCTATGCGTCAGCGTGGGGTAGGTGATACGCCAGCTACGAACTTTTTTGTAGGACGTTTTTCTGAGAATTTCGGCGAACAGAGCCGTATTGGTGGCCTTTTAACGGTTAAAAATCGCCCCGATGGCTCGAACATCGTGGGTACAGTTGATGGATTCTTTCGTTTGAATCAATCACATTCAGTCAATGCCATGGCTACTTATTCAAAAACCACCAATACTGGTCAGCAGGGGTTTTCGGGTTTTGCTCAGTATTTTTTTACCAATAATCAATTTAAGGTTTGGTGGACTCAGTCGGTCGTGACAAAAAATTATAATCCCGAAATGGGTTTTGTTTCTCGTACTGATGTGATTGGCACAACACCTGGTATTTTTATATATAATCGTGGAAAATGGTTGCCTAAAAAGTATATTCGTGCATTTGAGCCAGGAATTATGACCGAGTTTTATCACCAAGCATCAACGGGGCAATTGATAGAACGCCAAATCAATATTAATCCTATTTGGTTTAACTTCCAGAATGGTGGTTTTTTCGGGTATTTGGTTAATCCAACTTTCCAACGCTTGACCGAACCCTTCCAACCCTTAGGCGTAACAATCAACGTGGGTGATTTTAATTATGTTCGTCACCAAATTTTTGCGAGTTCTGACCCATCAAAAATACTTAATTTAGTTGTTGACCATAGTTGGGGTACATACTTTGATGGAAAACTCAATTCGACTGATATTAGGCTGCAATTTGCACCGATTCCGCATATTTCGGTTTCGGGTCGATACAATCGGAATGGTTTCAAAGGGGTTGGCGATGTAATTGATGGTAAAAAAGTTGATTTGTATTCAATTGAAGGGCGTTTTGCCTTAAACCCAAGAGTACAGTTGATAGGTTTTTATCAGCAAAACTCAGAGAATAATTCTAAAAATTATAACATTCGTTTATCGTGGGAATATCAACCGCTATCATATATTTACGTAGTTTTGAATCGTCGAGGATTTAATAATATAAGCGAGCCAAGCGATATTCGTTACGAAAAAGAAAACCATGTGATTGCAAAAATTAGTTATTTAAAGCAGTTTTGAGCTAATTGTTAATGCTTGATGGTTAATGATAAATACAAAGACTTCATTAACCATTTTTTAAATTTGTAAAATTCAACGACAATATAATTTATTCAACCTAAAATCAACAAAACTATGCAACGACGCACCGCACTGAAAAGCCTTTCGGTGGCTCTCGGTGGTTTGGTGTCCATGCCCGCTTGGGCTTCTTGTTGGACCCCAGACTCAATCGGCAACGACAACTCTTTATCTGCCAGCGACGAAGCTATTTTAGCCGAAATCGTCGAGACTATTATTCCAGAAACAAAAACTCCAGGGGCAAAATCTTTGAAAGTGCATCAATTTGCTTTACGAATGATTAATGATTGCTACGGAGAAGCAGCTCAGAAAAACCTTCAACAGGGCCTTGTCAAAACTGAAGAGTTGGCTAAGAAAACGTACAACAAGTCTTTTGTTGAATGTGATGCTCAACAACGCAAGGATACTATTTTGCAACTAAGCAAAGCCGACGACGCAAGCAAAAAATTTGCGGAAATGATTAAAAACCTAACGATTCGTGGTTATACAAACTCTGAATATTACATGGTTAATGTGCAGAAATACGTTATGGCTCCAGGTTTTTATCATGGCTGTGTTCCTGTAAAAAAATAATGAATAACCATTGTTCGATAAAATAGCCTACTTATGTGGACTATAGACTGTCGTCCGTTGACTAACCAAATTCAATCATTCAACTAAGAAAATGCCAAATTTTAATATAGATTCAGTAAAAGACCGCACATTCGATGCCATTGTAGTTGGCTCAGGAATTAGTGGCGGTTGGTCAGCTAAAGAGTTGACAGGTAAAGGTTTACGTACATTGTTGCTGGAGCGTGGACGTGACGTAAAGCACGTAACCGACTACCCAACTACGATGATGAATCCGTGGGAGTTTGACCACCTCGGACAAATCACGAAAGAACTAAAAGATGCCAATCCAATTGCGAGCCGCTGCTACGCATTCAACGAAGATGCCGCTCATTTTTTTGTGAAAGATGCTGAGCATCCGTACGTACAAGAGAAACCCTTCGATTGGATTCGTGGCTATCAAGTTGGCGGAAAATCCTTGATGTGGGCCAGAGGAACACAGCGTTGGTCGCAGTATGATTTTGATGGTCCCGCACGTGACGGTTTTGCGGTAGAATGGCCCATCAATTACGCAGATATTGCCCCGTGGTACAGTTACGTAGAGAAATTTGCGGGAATTTCTGGAAATAAAGATGGACTTCCGCAGTTGCCTGATGGTGAGTTTTTACCCCCTCACGAGCAGTCGTGCGTGGAAAAGCATTTCACTAAAGAAATGGCGAAGCATTATAACGGTACCCGTCCGATTATTATCGGGCGTTGTGCTCACCTAACCAAGCCTCAACCGATTCATTATCAACAAGGTAGAGGACAATGCCAGAACCGAAACCTTTGTCAGCGTGGGTGTCCGTATGGTGGGTATTTTAGCAGTAATTCATCGACCATTCCGTGGGCGATGCGAACTGGAAAATTGACGATGAAAACCGATTCAGTGGTTCATTCAATTATTTATGACGAACAAAAAGGTAAAGCTACAGGCGTAAGAGTAATTGATGCCCACACCAAGCAAATGACTGAATATTACGCCCGTGTGATTTTCTTGAATGCTGCCACGCTCAATACGAACTTGATTTTGTTGAATTCGACGTCGAATCGTTTTCAGAATGGTTTTGGAAATGATAATGGACTCTTGGGAAAATATATTGCGTTCCATAATTTCCGTACGACGATTTCGGGAGAATACGAAGGATTTCTTGATACTACTACCGAAGGTATTCGCCCAAATGGTAGTTACATTCCTCGTTTTCGCAATGTTTTCAAACAAGAAACTGACTTTTTACGTGGGTATGCCGCAGGTTTCAGTGCCAGCCGAATGACTCATTATGATACTTCTGGGATTGGTGAAGATTTGAAAGAAAGCCTAAATCAGACACGTTATGCTAATTGGCGAGTTGGTTCGCACATGATGGGCGAGACGATTCCGAAAGAAAGCAATTATGTGGCACTTGATAAGAATCTGCTTGACCCGTGGGGAATTCCGCAGCTAAAAGTTTCGGTGGCTTATGATGATAACGATGAGAAAATGATAAAGGATTTTCATGAGCAACTCACCGAAATGTACACCAAAGCTGGCTTCACAAATATCAAAACGCACGATAAGCCTGACAAAGCCCCAGGCTTGGATATTCATGAAATGGGTGGTGTACGAATGGGAAAAGACCCAAAAACATCAATGCTCAATAAGTGGAATCAGTTCCACAATTGTAAAAATGTTTTCGTAACTGATGGAGCTTGTATGACATCAAATTCAACACAAAACCCATCACTAACTTTCATGGCTATTACGGCACGTGCTGCCGATTATGCCGTGAAGGAATTTAAGAAAGGTAATTTGTAAGTAATTGATAATTGAAGTTTTCGTACGATTGTGATAGTTAATAGGGAGATTTTAGAAGAAGTCTCCCTATTTTGCTTTAAATTCCTGCCAAGTAGCATTATAAGCACCAAAACAGCCAAAACCACCGTTGATATTGGTGTAGAGTAATACTGGTTCGGCAAAAGGATTGTTGTTTTCTCGTTGTCGGCGGAGTGATGTATGATAATTGTAGTAATGAATATCGGTTTGGAAAAGACCAACTCTTATTTTATCTAAACGGCCTTTAATTCCCGTACCCGAAGCAAAGGTTGGTTGATAATCACGGCTTAAAGAAAGTAACTGACCATCGGTGCCTTTATCATCTAAAGTTCGTAAATCTATTAGTGTTATCACTTGAGTCGGAATTATATTTTTGTTGTTTTTAGGGTCTGGTAGATAAAAAATCATTCCATATTCACTAATTGCTCTATAATAGTTAGATTCTCCTGTTTTATCCTGCCAAATAACTTTCACATCATAACTTTTATTTATTACGTTATTTCCTCGTTGAGACTCATTAATCGTAGTAGAATCTATTCTTACTTCCTTAATATCGGCGTGTACAGGAACGGTAGTCGAGGCACTCACTTTTCGACCATCGGGAGTGCTTACAGTAATGGTATAAGTTTTCCCTACTAAAATGGGTAAATTGGTGGGTAAAGCACGGTAATAACCCAGTTTAGCATTATAAATTAGTTGAATTGTTTTGCTCCCGTCTGATAAACTAACAGTTGCATTCGTAATGTCATCTTTAATATCACCAGTAGTACCAATGAGTAATTTTGTCTCGGTAACTTTGGCCGCCAAAACCGTATCTTGTGGTGAAATAAAGCAAGCAACTACCAGTTTAGAATCAGTTTCGGGCAGAAACGAAGGGTCAATTTCCTTAATCAAACTTTCGCAAGAAAGTAGAAATAACTGACCGATTATTAAAGGAATATATAAAAATATTTTTTTCATCATCACAAATTTTTCTTTAACTCCCCTTTGGGGATTGTTGGTAGCCGAGCGGAGCCGAGGCTAAAACTTAAAATTATAACTAAAAGATGGAATAATCGGGAATATCGAATAGCGTTGTAAGATATTGATAGTTTGGTTATTAGCATCTGTTTTTGTATTGAGTTGGTAGAAAAACGGATTTTTTCGATTATAGGCATTATAGACGCTAATTTCCCAGATACGTTCGTGACGGCGTTTCTTTTTGCTAAACTGAACGCCCAAATCGAGTCGATGATACGGTTCGGCACGGAAAGTATTTTTCTCGCCATATTCCTGCACGGCTCTGCCCGCAAAAAGCGGACTTACGGGCGTATTAGAATTATTGATAGCATTATTTGCACCAAAACGAGTATTAAAATTACTATAACCATTATACCTCGAAAGCGGCATCGTTAGGGCATTACCTGTCCCATACACCCAAACTGCCGAAACAGTAATGTTTGGTTTAATATCATAGATTCCGACGAGCGAAATATCATGTCGGCGGTCATAGCGAGGGAAAAATGCTTTACCAAAATTTAATTCGTCAAATTGCCATTTTGTCCACGAAAGCGTGTATCCCGCCCAACCCGAAAATTTTCCTACTTTTTTCTGTAATAAAAACTCGGTTCCGTAAGAGTATCCCTGTCCAATCGTCACATTATCTTCCCAGCGTACACGTGTGTTACTCGTGGGGTCGTTTACCAACAAAAAACTCGCACCTTCTTTATAGTTAATGAGGTTGTTCATCTTTTTATAATAACCTTCGATGGTCAGCGTAAGGCCATTTTTATCAAAATCTTTGGCAAATCCTGCCGCCACTTGTTGCGACTGCTGAGGTGCAATCCTGTCGGTAGTAGGTACCCAAAGGTCAGTAGGCAAGCCAATACCTGTATTTGTAAGCAAATGCACATATTGGTTCATCATGGCGTATGAAGCTTTGAAAGCTAAATCGGTGCGGAGTTTATAAGCGGCCGAAAATCGTGGTTCTGGACGAACATAGCTTGCTCCTGAAACCTGATAATTACTAAGGCGAAGACCTGCATTCATTTTTAGTCGGTCGGTGGCTTGCCAAACATCTTCGGCATAAATACCTGACTCAACAACATCAATATTATCGATTCTTGTTTCAAACCGACTAATGTCAGAGTCTTGCAGTACAACAGCACTGGGCGTAAACCGATGAAAAGTAGATTGAAGACCAAATTTTAAAGCGTGTTTTGGTACAGGGAAAAAATCAAAATCGTATTTAATGGCATAATCTCTGATACCCGATTGATAATCTAAATTATAGGTAGAATTGGTATTAGTATTGAGGTCAAGAGAGTTAACCACCGAACTGATGTTGAAACGATAACGGCTGTAAATGAGCGATAAATTACCAAAAAGTTTCTGCGAAAATAAGTGATTCCAACGCAAAGTGGCAGTTTCGTTGCCCCAATTTAGTCCATTTGAAGAGTTGTTTTCTGGGCTTACGGTATTCGTACTAAACTTATCTTTTCCGAAATAGCCACTCAAATAGAGTTTGTCTTTCTGTCCAAATTCGTAATTCATTTTGGCGTTTAAATCATAAAAATAATACCCTCCCGTAGTTTGTTCAATGGCATCTTTCTGCGATGCCTTGATGAACGGAGCCGCCACCACATCAAGATACGTGCGGCGAGCCGAAATAATAAATGAAGATTTAGTGGTTTTTTGCTTTCTTGTTTTAATCGGTCCTTCAAGTGTTAATCGTGAAGAAATCAGTCCAATTCCACCTTCTCCGTGCAGCTTTTCTTTGTTTCCTTCTTTCATATTCATTTCGATAACTGATGAAAGTCGGCCACCGAAACGAGCAGGAAAACCACCTTTGGTGAGTTCTACACTTTTGAGAGCATCGCCATTGAAAACTGAGAAAAATCCAAAAAGGTGACTGGCATTATAGACCACTGCATCATCTAAAATGATTAAATTTTGGTCAGGGCCACCACCACGCACATAAATTCCCGATTGACCTTCCGAGCCTTTTTGCACGCCTGGCATGAGTTGAAGTACCTTCAAAACATCTTTTTCGCCCATGAAAGCAGGAATTTTCTTGATTTGATTGATTGGGATATTAATTTTACTCATTTCAACTGACTCGCTCACGCGTTCTTCTTGGCGTTTTGATGATACCACCACTTCATTGAGCTGATTAGCCGATGCCAGTTCGATATTTAGTTCGACGTTTTTATTTAGAACAACTGTTTTTTCGACGCGTTCATAGCCTACAAACGAAAAAACTAAAGTCGTAGCACTGTTGGCTGGAAGTGTTATGGAATAAAAACCGTAATTATTACTACTCGTGCCGATGGAACTATTGGGCACGTAAACATTTACTCCGATAAGTTGTTCTTGACTGCCCTTTTCACGTATGTAACCACTAATTGTAAAAGTTCGTTGGGAAAAAGATATATGGCTCAAAACAACTAAGAATACTAAAACCAACTGTATTTTTTTTATCATGGGTAGGAGATTGTTCTTTTTATTACTACGAAAAATGCCCTCTAAAAGTTGTGCAAAGGGTAAAAATTAAAAATTATAGTATTTTGCGAAGATTAACAATAAAAAAACATTGTAATGTCTTAAATATCAGTTGTTTAGTTTTTATTTGTGACAACAAAAATTGTATTTTTACATCATCATTAAAAAGTCTTACCTTTAATCATTAAAATTATTATGGCAGAGAACGAAAAAAGCGTTACCGATAAAGCAACCGAAATGGCTGGACAAGCAGTAAATGCAGCAACAGAAAAATTAACAGATTTGAAAGAAGAAGCAACTGAAGCAATTGATACTTTAAAAGCGAAGGCTTCTGAATTGGTTAGCGACGAAAAAATCAATGAAGTAAAAGCACAAGCAGCTGAAAAAATTGCAGATTTGAAAGAAGATGCAAACGAAGCAGTAGAAGCAGCTAAAGCAAAAGCTCAGGAAGTGGCAGCAGGTGCAACCGAAAAATTGGCTGATTTAAAAGAAGATGCTACCGAAGCAGTAGAAGCAGCCAAAGCAAAAGCACAAGAATTAGCAGCAGAAGCATCGGCTACAATTGATGGTTTAAAAGCAAAAGCATCGGAACTCGTTAGCGATGAAAAAATCAGCGAAGTAAAAGCACAAGCTGCTGAAAAAATCGAAGATTTGAAAGAAGAAGCAGCGGAAGCAGCCGTAGCAGCCAAAGCAAAAGCACAAGAAATTGCAGCCGAAGCCAGCGAAACAGTTGCCGAAGTGACTCAAAAAGCCAAAGGTTTTTGGAGCAAATTATTTGGTAAATAATTAGAACAATAGATACAAAAACGGTGAGCCTGCTTGCAAGCTCACCGTTTTTTATATTCAGTTATATTGTTTATTTCGCTGTAAGTAGTTGATTATTATCCACCTACTTCTTTGTTGATTGCTGACTATTAGTAGTTGGCTATTTATAGAATACTGCTCGCAGCCGCCATCGCTACGGCAATGACTATGGCTGGCAAATAGCCATCAATCGTTAGGTCGTCGGTAAAAGAATCGATTACCTTTAAAAGAAAAGCCGATACGAGCATGCGTACAATAAATGTGAGCATTCCCAGAGTCAAGAAATTGAGTGGTACTCGAATCAGAAAACCAATTGTGCTATTTAGAAGACCCAAAATTAAGGCTACAACAATAGCAAATACATAGTTTTTAATATGAACTTTTGGCCATAAATAGGCGATTCCGAGCAGAACGCCCGCATTGAGTAGAGTTTCTATGATAAATCTCATGTTGTTTGGGTTTAATGGAATTTTAAAATGATTTATGTTTAGACTAAAAAATTATGCCAGAGTAACGTTAATCATTTTTTGCTGACCTAAACTGTGGGTTGCGGACTATCCATCGTAGACTTTCTTACTCACTTTTCCAGCCAGGTCCTTTCACAAATCTGCCCGATTTTACGCCCGTGTGCTGGCCATTATTCACTACTTGCTTTCCATTCACAAACACATGAATCATTCCTTCTGATAATTGATGAGGTTTCTCAAAAGTTGCTTTATCTTGAATTTTATTGGGGTCGAAAATCACAATATCAGCATAATTACCAACAGCCAAACGCCCTCTTTTCTGAATCTTGAGGTTGTCGCAGGGCAACGAGGTTAGTTTTCTGATGGCTTCTTGCAGTGTAATTACTTTTTCTTCACGTACATATTTACCCAAAAGTCGAGCAAAATTGCCATAAGCTCTTGGGTGACTACTCGACTTCAGAAATACCCCCGCAGGATTCATCGAGGCGGCATCTGAACAGAAACTCATATAAGGTAATCGAATTTGTTTTTTTACGTTTTCTTCGCTCATCAAAAAATACACTACATCTACTCGTGAGCCATCGGAAACTACTAAATCCATTGCGGTTTCGTACCAAGTTTTTTTCTTGATAGCTGCTACTTCTGCCAATGTTTTACCAATATATTTTCTGAGCGAATCCTGTTTAAAACCAATCAGAAGCGTTTTGTCGGCTCCCGCTGCCAAACACAAATTTTCCCAATCATTTTGTGGCGAACTCATTTCACGCCCGACTTGCTCTCTTATTGTACCTGATTGTAATCGTCTGCTCCATTGTTCAAAACCACCTTCTTGCACCCACGGTGGCATGGCGGCATCAAGTCCAGTTGCTCCTGCAATGTAATTGTACATATCGGCCGTTACATTGATTCCTGCTTTTCTGGCACTATCAATCTTAGCGATTACCTTATCTATTTTATACCAGTTATTTTTTCCTGCGGCTTTTAGATGATAAATTTCGGCATGAATATTGGCCTCTTTCGCAATTCTGATTAACTCATCAGTTGCTTCTTCGAGTTTATTACCTTCACTTCGTAAGTGAGAAATATACGTACCTCCGTACTCAGAAGCTACTTTCGATAATTCGATAAGTTCGTGCGTATCAGAGTATGTGCCTGGAGTATAAATTAATGCCGATGCTACGCCCATGGCACCTTCTTCCATTGCCAGTTTTACGTGCTTTTTCATGCGTTCGAGTTCATCAGGTTTAGGTGGGCGATTGGCGTAACCCAAT
>JACCDW010154725.1_pt1 | contig 35921 bp, 35 predicted proteins | sample 7449781 | NCBI WGS metagenome assembly JACCDW01 (sample SAMN15323449, study PRJNA562643) | freshwater metagenome | isolation source: river surface water | place: USA:Blue River Watershed | collected 2017-08-18
AAAGCATGAACAATTTTCCAAAGATTGTCTTTGTGCTCAGGCTGAGTGCGAATCATTTCTAAACGCTTGATTGAACCAACAACCATTGGCATTGGCAATGCTTTTGCGTAAATCTGAGAGCGCATGTTATAACGTAAGAATTTGATTACATGCTGAGTAGATCCAATGAAAGCACCAATTCCAGCCATTGATTTTGCAAACGTAGAGAAGTAAACATCAATGCCATCTTGGCAACCTTGCTCTTCACCTGTTCCTGCACCTGTTTGCCCCATAGTTCCGAATCCATGAGCGTCGTCTACGAATAATCTAAAGTCGAATTTCTTTTTTAGTTCAACAATTTCTTTCAATTTGCCTTGTGAGCCGCTCATTCCAAAAACACCTTCGGTAATCACAAGAACACCACCACCAGTTTCTTCAGCAAGTTTGGTTGCTCTGACCAACTGCTTTTCACAATCTTCAACATTGTTGTGTTTGTAAACAAATCTTTTTCCAAGGTGCAAACGCAATCCATCGATGATACAAGCATGCGATTCCGCATCGTAAACTACCACATCGTGACGGTCAATTAATGCATCAATTGCACTCACAACACCTTGGTAGCCATAATTTAACAAGATTACATCTGGTTTTTGAATGAACTCAGCCAAATCATGTTCCAATTGTTCGTGGTAATTGCTATTTCCGCTCATCATTCTGGCACCCATTGGGTAGGCCATTCCGAATTCGGTTGCAGCATCGGCGTCGGCTTTCATTACATCGGGGTGATTTGCCAAACCTAGGTAGTTGTTTAAACTCCAGTTAAGTTTTTCAACACCTCTGAATTTCATTTTCGGTCCAATTGGGCCTTCAAGTTTAGGAAATGTAAAGTAACCGTGAGCGTCGTCGGCGTGCATGCCCAAAGGGCCCATTTTATCGTGAAGTTTTTCGAAAATGTCTTTCATTTGAACTAAGAGTTATGAAATTATTGTTTTTGCAAATTTATTGGGTTTTTGTGAAGAATGAAATGTCTATTTTCCAACAATAAACACACATGGAATTTTACCAATTTCTGGAAGTCCTTTTCTCCAATTGGCAATGGTTTTGGTTATAATGGTTTGATTAGGACCATGTATGTCGTAACCAATACAAAGCTTATAATCTTGAGGGACATTTTTTGTGAACCACTGTAAAAGCCTATCGGTTCTATAAGGTGTTTCAATAAAAATATGGGCAGGTGTAAATTTTTGATTTTGTCCTAATGTTTTGACCCACGTTTTCAGTCCATCGTCTTTTAAAGGAGCATAACCGTGAAACGTAAACGATTGGCCGTTGAGCCCACTTGCAGCGAGCGTTAGAAATAGGCTGCTCGGACCAACTAAAGGACGAACACTGAGTTCTCTGTGGTGTGCCCAATCTACAATTCTGTTTCCAGGATCTGCAATACAAGGCATTCCAGCTTCGCTGCAAACACCAATTTTAGGTTTGTCTAAGTTTTCCTTTAAAAATGCTTCGATTTCTTGTTGTTTGATATCTCTATCTAACTCTAAAATATCTAATTCTGAGATATTGATGTCGAGTTTTAACCCACTTAAAAATCGTCTAAGCGTTCTTGCATTTTCTGCAACCCAACATTTAATTGACACAATTTCATTACGATAGTATTCCGTGTCCATTTGTTCCCAACTATTTTCACCAATGGGTAGGGGTACAAGCACAATTTCACATGAGTTTTTTTGCATTGGGGCAAAACTCGTAAAATAATTTCGATTTCCCACCGACTTTCTTTCAATACCTTGCTTTTTAGTGCTAATTTTGTACAGTGAATTTCCTGCGTAATCTACAAGAAAGATGGAAAGTAGACTCCATCACCAAAGTTATCCTTATTTTATTAGTCTTTGCACTTACAGGTACAACCGTTGTGTATCTGAAAAAATTTGTAAAGCCTTACTTAGGAGATGAATGGTATATCGATATGGTTTATTATGTGGTGATTCTACCTTTTTACAATTTGATATTATTGATTTACGGCGTAATTTTTGGCCAGGGAAAATATTTCTGGGAATTTGAAAAGCGTTTCTTCTCAAGAATTTTTAAGAAAAATAAGTAATCTATGCTCAATCGCGAAGCCATTCTCAATGCATTAAGCCAAGTTGAAGATCCAGATTTAAAGAAAGATTTGGTAACACTCGGAATGATCGAGAAACTTGAAATCCAAGGTAAAAATGTTTCTTTTGATTTAATCTTAACTACCCCAGCTTGTCCAATGAAAGATATGTTGGTGAATGCATGTAAAACGGCAATTAAATATATGGTTGATCAAGAAGCAGAGATTCACATTCGTGTGGATAGTCGAGTTTCTCAGAATGCGAGACCCGACAATGTGCTTCCTAATGTAAAACATGTGATTGCTGTTGCTTCAGGGAAAGGCGGTGTGGGTAAAAGCACCTTGTCTGCAACTTTGGCACTAGGGCTTTCTCATTTAGGGGCAAAAGTTGGTTTGTTAGATGCCGATATTTATGGGCCAAGCGTGCCAACTCTATTCAACGTTCATGTGTCCCCACAAATGATAGAGGTGGATGGTAAACAAAGGATGCTTCCTGTTGAATCGCATGGTTTAAAATTGTTGAGTATTGGATTTATGACGGCACCAGGACAAGCAGTTGTTTGGAGAGGGCCAATGATTTCAAGTGCATTTAAGCAGTTTATTCACGATGTTGAATGGGGTGACTTGGATTATTTAATTGTTGATTTGCCTCCAGGAACTGGCGATGTTCAAATAACCTTGGCTCAACAAGCCCCATTAACGGGAGTTGTGGTGGTTACAACACCTCAGGAAATGGCATTGACCGACGCAAGAAGGGCCATAGATATGTTCTCATTAGACGCCATCGCAAAACCGATCATTGGTGTGGTTGAAAATATGTCGTACTTCATTCCAAACGATGCCCCAGACAAAAAATACCATGTGTTTGGTGAGGGTGGAGGACAAAAATTGGCCGCTGAATACAATTTGAATTTCTTAGGTGAGTTGCCATTGAATCCAGAAATTGGATTGAATGCAGATTCAGGTAACTGGGATTTTAACAATGCTAATTTGAAGCCTTATTTGGCTGTTGCACAAGAGATTGCTCGCAGAATTAGCATCATGGGGAATTCCTCAATTTGATAATTGACAAGAAAACAACTATCTTTGTATCAATGCCTTTAGCACAACAAATCGAAACCGTTCTAGATACCATTCGTCCATATTTACATGCCGATGGTGGCGATGTAGAGTTGGTTGAAGTACAAGAAAACCTCGACGTAATTCTCCGCTTAACTGGTGCTTGTAGCAGTTGCTCAATGAGTGAAATGACAATGACCGCAGGAATCGAGGAAAGTTTACGCAAGTCAATTCCAAATTTGGGTAAGATTGTCGCAGTTAAAGAATAAATATTACCAAAATCTTCTTGTTCAACTTGTTGGAATACCTATTCCAGCGTTTGTGTTGTCGTATATTTTAATCCATTGGAATACCCAAATCTATAAAACTTGGGATCTACCGATGCAAATGCCGATTTTTGGTGGTATTGCATTGTTTGCCTCTGTGCTTTTTATATACGCTTTCGATTTTTTTGTGGATCTTCAATTTTGGGAATCAAAAGGGGTAGGTCATTATAAGATTTTTAAATTGTTGGCCAAAATTTGGATGGGCGTGAGTGCTGCCATCTTTTTGTCGCTCATTATCTTTCTCATTTCAAGTGGTGCTGCTAAAGACATTTTGGTAGGAACAGAAATTCGAGGATATTTAAATTATTACATAGCCATTCTCATTGTTTTAATTGGATTTTACGTGCTTTTGAAACTGTTGAAAGTCTCAGTTTCTGGTTTGTACTATATATTCATCATTGCGCTGGTTTCTGCAATGTCGATTTGTACGCCTATTTTCCTATTGTCGAAACTCCCGCGTTTTGCTTGGCAATCAGATTTATTTAATCCTCTCATAGGATATTTTTGTGTGTTTTTTACCAATGTTTTAACGGTATCGTTTTTTGAAAAAGAAAAAGATTTAGAAGGCAATACCCGAAATATTTGGAACACCAACGAAAGGCTAGCAAATTATTTGATGTACTTAATTCCGGTAATCATGATGCTGTTTTATTGGATCATTAAATGGAATGTAAACATGCATCCAATATACTTTGTACTCGCATTTTACATGCTCATGTTTTATTTCCCTAAAGTATTCAGAATTGCGTCAGCTTACAGAATTATTGCCGACTTAGCCTTGTTGCTTATGTTTGTGAAAGTACAATAAGCATTACAATCTGCCTTGCATTCCCTCATTCCAATGTTCTTCGCACCGTGCTTGGTACAAATCGTTGTGTCCTACCACCACTAAATCTTGGTTGTCGATTGTCCTGAAAGTATAATCCGCTTTTTTCTGGCAAACATGACATTTTGCTGAAACTTGAATGTGGTTGTTTGATAACCTTTTAAGCGCTTTCATTGGTCCGAAATCACGGTTCAAATAATCTTTATCCAATCCTGCACCAATCACGCGGATATTGTTGCTCATAAGCTCGCCAATGACTTCTATGATGAATGGCCCCATAAACTGGATTTCATCGATATAAACTTCTTTGGTTTTTTCATTCACCAAGGGGTAAATTTCTTCTGCTTTTGAAATTCTATGCCCAATGAGTTGAAGTCCCCCATGTGAATTGATAGAATGTGCTTGATAGCGGTTATCAATCAGCGGCTTCACTGCAATTTTTTCGTTGATATCTATTTGACTTTCGTTGTAAAGCCCAATTAAACGGGTGGTTTTCCCCGCAAACATACATCCAAAAATTAGTGTAAAATCTCTCATTTTTTACTTAAAACTACGTTGTAAATTTCCGAAAATTTTTAGGTATACACATGAACCCAAGAATCAAAGAAATTCTCGACGATTTGGCAATATTAAGCCAAGCATTGCATTCAGAGCAAGAAAATGTTGAATCATTCGACATTTTGGGGAAAATTAAATTGCTTGCAGCTCAACTTTATTTAGAGTCCGACATGGAATTAATTACCTCTAACCATATTGAAGATGAGAAAGTTGTGGATCTTCCAACTGAAGAATTGGGTGAAGAGTTGCCGATTTTTTCTTTCGACATCGATGAGCAAGAATCACCGGAGGTTGCTCCAGAAGTGGTTGTTGAAGAAATTCCGATGATTGAAGAAAAAGAAGAAAATGTTTTGCATTTTTCGCAAGAAATTCCTGAGGTCAAAGTTGTTGAGGAAACATTTGTTACACCTTCAGAGCCGGAACATGTTGAGCCACAAATTCACATCACAAGAACCACCATTGAAATAAATCCAGCACCACAAATTGAAACTTTTGAAGAGCCTGAGCTCTCTTTGGAAGAAGCTGAACAGATTGCTAATGAGGTTATTGAAGAAGAATCTGAAGTTGTAATGGAGGAAGTTCAACAGAATATTCAACCTGAAATTGTTGTTCCAATTCCAGAAATTCATTTACCGAAATCTCAAAATGAGGTGTCAACTTCCGATAATTTAGCAACTGCGAATTCAATCATTTCCAAATTTTCATTGACCCGCCGTTACGAATTTATGAATTTCTTATTTGGGGGGGACATGAACCGTTTTGCTGTATTCATCAGCGAAATTTTAAATGCCCCAAGTGTAGATGCACGTGAAGATGTTTTCGAAAAATGGCATGAATCAAATCAATGGAGCCGTAAATATGAAACGGCCACCGATTTGAAGCGTAGCTTAAATAAAATTCTTCAAGAGTAATTCTGCAGGCGGAGCAATCCGCTTGTATGAAGAAAATAGTTGACCATTGGCCCTTTTATTTGCCGCTCCTTGGAGTGATTGTAGGATTCTTAATTCATGATTTTCAGTTTTTAACTGTTCCATTTCTGATCCTTTTCACTTGCTGGTTGGCTTGGATTGTCATTCAAAAGCAATTTCAGTTCTACCAATCATTTATTTTTACACTCATTGTGTTTGTGGGTTTTGGATTTGCAAGATTGTATCAGATAAATCGTGAATTTCAATTAGATAAACAGCATTGTTTTGATGCAATAGCATTTAAAGTTTCTGTTTCACAGAATCTAGGGAAGCGTAAAAATTGGTTTCGATACGAATGTTGTATCGATCAACTGAAAAACTCGAATCAATCTTGGGTTTCTGTTTATGATGCGTCGCTAGATCTTTATCTAAAAGACAGCTTAAATATCCGTGAAGGGCAATCTCTGTTAGTATACAACGTCCATTTGAATGACTACATTGAAGCCATATTGCCGGGCGATTTTGACCTAAGGAATTTGAAGTTTTCACGAAAATTTGTGGGGACAATATTTGCGAAAAATGCAAATATACTCTTGTTAGATTCTGCAGGTAATTCATTATATTCTTTTAGGAACAACGTTAAATCGCATCTCAATCGGTTTTTTGTTCAGAATCTTTCTCCCTCTAATTTAATGTTGGTTAGGCAATTGGTATGGGGCGACAAAACCCAAATTGACGAGGATCTAAAAAATGCCTTTCAAATTTCTGGGACAACTCATGTGCTATCCGTTTCAGGAATGCACATGGCATTGCTCTTTGCTTTTATCCATTTTATCTTAGATAGACTTTCGAGGAAAAAACACATTAAAAGGTATCTAAAATTAATGATCATACCCATTTTATGGATGTATGCTTTTTTTACCGGTTTCTCACCACCTGTGCTTAGAGCAGTTTCTTTTTTTACTTATTATTTGGTTGGAAATGTATTTTTCGGAAGGAACTTGAAACTGCTTCATGTGCTTTTGGTAGTTGGACTTGCGCAACTATTGGTGAATCCTTTTTCTTTGAAGGATATTGGGTTTCAATTGTCGTATTTGGCGGTTTTAGGACTTTCGTTAATTCTACCTTTTTTGAAAAGTTATTATGAAGAGTATCCATTTTGGATCCAATGGATTCTCGATGCATTTGCCATAAGCCTGAGTTCAACAATCACAACGTATCCATTGGTTTTGTATTATTTTCATCAATTCTCAGTTTGGTTTTTATTGGGGAATTTATTACTGCTTCCAATGTTTACATTGCTCATGTATTGGTTGTTTTTCATGGTGTTTATGGCATTTTTTAGTTTCCCAATGGGGTGGTTGGCTCATTGGCTGAATGGATATTTAAATGTAGTTTCAATTGTGGTGAAACAATCGATGTTGCTGCCTCATCCATACATTTATGCATATGGATTTGATTTATTTTCAATGATTTTACATTTTGTTTTTGTCTATGGAATTTTCATATATTTCCGAAGAGGATGGCGGTTTTTGTCATTCTATTTTGTCGGTTTTTTAATCTTGAATTTTGGGATTTCAATCTATAGGAGGCATTTAAATACTTCAGAGAATTGGCAAGCAGATGTGAATTTTTCGGGGGGATATATACGCGTTGAAAAATCCGGCAGAACCTTAAGAGTGCTTTCGCAAGACAATATCCCTCAAGAAAAAATAAAACCGAAATTGAATTATGTAACGCATGCATTTGAAATCGACACAGTGCTTTATGTGAGTAAAAATAAACCCACGGGAAATTCTGTATCTTTGCAATGATGTCGTTAATCTTAACAAATATTGAAGGTCGAGTGGGTACGATTGTACTCAATAGGCCTGAGAAACGCAATGCGTTGAGTGCAGAATTGGTTACGGAATTAAAACAAGCATTCTTAGATTTTAATTCAAACGAGAATGTAAAAATTATCTTGTTAAAATCGGCGTCGTTGCCATTTTGCGCTGGTGCAGATTTGGCGTATTTAATGCAGTTGAGAAATTTCACATTTGATGAGAATGTGGAAGATAGTCAACATCTTAAGGAGTTATTTGAGTTGATATATACATCACCAAAAATCACCATTTCTCAAGTAGAAGGTCCGGCACTAGCGGGTGGATGTGGTTTGGCAACAGTGACTGATTTTTGTTTTGCGAGCATTGAGGCAACTTTTGGTTATACAGAGGCGAAAATTGGATTTCTACCAGCCTTAGTGATGGTTTATTTAAGGGAGAAAGTGGGCATGCAAGTCATGACAGATTGGCTCTTAACGGGTAGGGTTTTTGGTGCCGATGAGGCATTTAATTGCGGTCTAATTTATCAAGTTTCAGCATCAGATGATATTGAAAAACAAGTGAATGATTTCATTGCAAAATTAACCATTGGAGTGAGTCAACAATCGATAGCGGGCATCAAGAAAATGATGCGTAATTTGCCTTTCGATAGAAGTGAGGCACTGAATTATGCTGCAGAAATGAATGCACATGCGAGAGCAACTACTGATTGTAGAAAGGGAATTGATGCATTTTTGAATAAGGAGAAAATTACGTGGTGAAAATTATAGATACTCACTGTCATTTATATGCAGAAGAGTTCAATGAAGATCGTAATGAGGCTATAGAAAGAGCTTTGGGTTTGGGCGTTTCTAAAATATTATTGCCAAACATAGATTTAGAAAGTATTGAGGGTTTACATGCCTTAGCAGATACATACCAACAGGTTTGTTTCCCAATGATGGGGCTTCACCCTTGCTATGTTAAGGAAGATTATCAATCGGTTTTGAATACCATCTTTGATTGGTTTACCAAACGCGAATATTGTGCTGTTGGAGAAATTGGAATGGATTTATACTGGGATAAAACCACCAAATCTTGGCAGGAAGATGCCTTCATTCAGCAGGTTGAATTTGCCATTTCTAAGAATTTGCCATTGGCAATTCATTCCAGAAGTGCCACCCAAGAGTTAATTCAGTTATTGAAGCCATTTAAGGGGAAAGTTACAGGTGTTTTTCATTGCTTTAGTGAAAGTGCTGAACTGGCCAATGAAATTATTAAACTAGAATTTCTTTTAGGAATTGGTGGCGTCATTACATTCAAAAATGCAGGATTACCTCAAGCTTTAGAAAATATAGATTTAAAGCATATTATCTTGGAAACGGATAGCCCATATTTGGCACCCGTTCCATACAGAGGTAAACGCAATGAGCCTTCATATACCAGACTCGTTGCCGATAAATTGGCAGAAGCCAAAGGGATCTCCGCCGCTGAGGTTTATGAAATAACTTCAGAAAATGCTGAAAGATTGTTCTTTGGGCATTAAGATGTTACTTTTCCGATTGCACAGCTCACGTAAGATTTTGCATGTGTAAACCAATCGTTATCGCCTTTTGCTGGGTAACCCATTGATTTGAGTTTTTCGGAAATTGGTTCAACTTTGCAATCATCTGAAATTGTGAGTTCTATAATTTGTTTGTCACGGTCAATTTTCACAACCGATAATACGCCGTCAAGACTCATTAAACCTTTGGTAATTGAGGCCTCACAGCCACCACATTTGATGTTTTCAACTTCTAAATTTACAGTTTTCATAGCTTTTTTGTATTTGTTATACCAAAGTTAAGCAATGAATAGACCAATGAATATGACAAATGTCACACAATGGAATTAATTAAAAAAGAATGAAAATTAGTAGAGTTTTGACTTCACAAAACCAATTCTATGCAAGAAATGTACAAAAGAAACCCTGAGAACACCAAGTCCATACGTTAAACTCCTTGAGAAATTAATAGAGGAGGCTTCCTCGAAGTATTTTGTTGGGCAGGTGATTTCGGCAATTTGATAACCTTTCATGAAAATTTGAGACACCACTTCATTGTCGAACACAAAATCGTTGCTGTTTTGTTCAAATTTAATGTTCTCTAAAACTTCGCGTTTGTAAGCTCTGTAACCCGTGTGGTATTCGCTTAGTTTTTGATTAATGAGAATGTTTTGTGCCAAGGTTAAGCAACGGTTGAAAATGTATTTATACGTTGGCATCCCTCCTAAAAGAGCGCCTTTCCCTAATATTCTTGATCCAAATACAACAGGGTAAACATCATTTGCAATTAAATGGCACATAGATGCAATGAGAAGCGGTGTGTACTGATAATCGGGGTGCAGCATCACAATGATGTCTGCTTGGAGTTCCAATGCTTTTCTGTAGCATGATTTTTGGTTCCCTCCATATCCTTGGTTTTGCTCATGTGAAATGACATGTTTGATGCCAATATTTTTGGCAACTTCAACGGTTTTGTCGGTGCTTCTATCATCAACTAAAATCACATCATCTACAATGTCAAAAGGAATTTCATTGTATGTTTTTTCGAGCGTTTGCATGGCATTATACGCCGGTAAAACCACAATAATTTTTTGTCCCTGAATCATCGAAATTGTTAAAGTTAATCTATTGGCAAACTTCCTCAACTATTGCTGAAAAACCAAACAATTGTTAAAAATCGTTGGTTAAGCTGTAGATGTTTGAATTTCCGGATTTTAATAGAATTTTTAACGGTGCAAGAATTTTGATTTTTTGTTTCAATTCATTTTCGATGAAAAAGGTGAATTTACAATCCTCATTGAATTGGAAATGATTGAAACTTCCCACCAAATAACATGAGGTTTTTCTATTTTTTGCATCCCAGTATTTTTCAAAATTTTCAGCCATGAAATGTATGGATTCGTTATGTTTATTTGTGATGCTCGCAATGAGTTTGATTTTGCCTAAATTTTGATGGAGGGTATCGGGAAGTTCAATTTCTCCGCATATTTCTACAGTAGCATGCTTGAATTCACTTTGCCCGAACGGTTTTTCAAACTGTGTCATGTTGATTTCAAACGTTTCTAAATACTGTTCATTCGAAACATACGGATAGGTGGTTTTCGATGAATTAGTTGGAATAACGGACAGTGTTTTTATTTTTTGAGGGACATTTTCTGAGTTGAGAACTAAATGATTCGAGGCGGTTGTTCTTTCATGTGAAGGTAAAATACTGTTGGTTTTAGAAAAGAGATAAACTTCGCTTCCAAAATGCAAACTCCGGATGGAGAAAGGATAGTGTTTTTCGAGAATTGTGATGCACCAAAGGGGCATTTCTATAGCATTTGCAATAATGATTTGAGAGTCTGTAAAGTTGTGAAAATTGCGAATGAAACTTTGGGAATTTTTTGCAGAATCTGCAAAAAATACATCTCTATGAAAGGAAATCAATTGATGGTTTTTCTTGTTAAACTGATTTAGAGAATATTCATAAAAGAAAGGTTCAAACCCGAAAATATGGATGGGAGCTTCGCTAATGGTTTGCAATTTTATTACATCCTTTGCAAGTTGAGAATAACCGTGGTGAAAGTATTGCTGGAAATGCTGACGGTTGAAAATAAGGGATCCCAAATTGGTGGAAATAATGATTGCAAGGATGATTCCGAATGTTTTGAGATTTATTTTGGCAGGCAGTAAAACGTCCCCCAATAATAAAAAAAGAAAGAAAAAACTAAAGACAAAGATCGAGTCTTGAAAAATTGGGGCTCTGAAAATTGAATAGAAATATGCCGTTAAAATTGGGATTAGATAACAGACTAACCAAATCAATGTATTGCGTTTTACCGCTGGTAAACTTCTATTTTGAAGCATTGAATAAACGAGTAATGTAGCAAAAAGAATCAGGTAAATTGAACTAAAATGGAAACAATATTTGATATGGTTTATGAGGGTAGAAATGGAAGGTGTTTGGAGCCAACCTGGACTTCCAACTTTGAGTTGGTGAAAAAAGATATTGAATTGAGGGATGTAAAATATAGTTCCTACAAGCCAGGGAGAAAGGTAGTTGAGGTTTCGGGTTTGTGGGTTGATGATGAGGCCGATTGGCAATAAGTAAAAAATAAGAAATCCGTTAAAATAGTGATTGCTTAAACTCAGGAAGACGGCAATTGATAGAGGGAGAATTTTGACAAAATTGAATTTTTTTGTGGCCTGATAAATATGTTTGCTCCAAAAATAGATTGATAAAGCTGCAATGAATTGACCGGAAGAATAAGGCCTAATTGTTTGTCCGTAAAACAAAGGGAATTGTAGCGTGGCTAAAAACACCAAAGTAAATAATGCAGTTCGGGTATTGGTTAAATTTTGAGCTGCAAAAAAATAGAGGGGCAATGCTAAAAAGCCGAGAATGAGAAAGGGGAGTTTAACAATGATGGGATTGGTTCCTAGGAATTTGGTGTAAAACCAAAGGAAACTTTGCACTCCTGCTGGATGCCCGTCTGTCCAAACTGCATTTTTTAAGAGCTCTGTGAACGTGTTGTAATTTAAGCGATTCAGGGTTGAAAGTTCATCGTTGGTAAATGGGAGATTCCAAAGATTGTAGAACCTCAAAATAAAGGCAATGCCTAATATTGCGTAGAAAAAACGTTTTTCGATTTGGTTCATCCTTGGAGATACAATAATAATACTAAAAAAATAATTGCAGCTGTACATTTACCTTTTTTGGAGTTGCCGTATTTAGAGAGTATGGAAAATTCAATGATTTTAAAAATAGCTGAACCTTGTCATGAAAATTGGGAAAATATGTTAGAGGCTGAAAAAGGTCGCTTTTGCAAAGTTTGTAGTAAAGATGTAGTTGATTTTACACGATATAGCGATGCTGAAATTATTGATTATTTCGAGCAATTGAAGTCAAAGCCATCGGGAAGTATTTGTGGACGATTTAAGTCGAAACAAATTGAAGTTTCGCTGAAAAAAATTGAGGTTTCTCTGAATTCCTTTTATAAATTAAAAAATTCAACGCATCAATTTTTATGGATGATGTTGTTTATCATTGGGGTATTCTCTGTGAGTTGTAATGAAGGGATTAAGCAAGGGAAAATAGAAACCTCACTGAAAGTAGAAACTGTAGATAGTTTATTGGGACAAAAGAGCAATGAAGAAGTGCAACTCATGGGTGATACTGTAATTGTGGAGCAGCCGAAAAAATATTCGGCACCAGAAAAATATATCAAAGGGGAGGTTATGGAAGAGATTCTTGTGATGGGTGAGCCGATGATTATGGGTGGGATTACGATTCCCGAAAATAATCTAAAAGAGCCTGTAAAATTGCCCGAAAAAGACACATTGAAAAATGAAGAAGAACTGGGTATAATTAAAGGTAAAGTTGCCTTCCCCAAAAGATAATGAGTTAAACAAAAAAAAGGAACCAGCTGGTTCCTTTTTCTTGTTTGTGTATACAACGGTATTTATTTGCCAGTGTTGGCGTTTTTGTCTGTGTTTTTGATGGTTTGCTTTACTTGTGTATTCACAACAGGAGCAGGTTTTGTGGAACCAGATTTGTTGTTGTTTGAAGTGCTAGAACTGCTTCCGCTTTTTCCAATAGGATTGTTTTTGCCAGCAGCTTTAATGTCTGACGTTTTTTGTTTAGCAACTTCCGATTGAACGGTTTCATTTGCAACTTTAACTTTTGATGGCTTTGCTGTTTGTGCAAAAGCAGTTGTGCCAGTAAAAATGATTGTTGATAATAGGATTAGCTTTTTCATATAATTAACTTTGGGTAAACGAATATACGAATTCTAAAAGAAAAAAACACTAGAATTCTTTCTAATCGGTGTTTTTACCTAATATTTGGTATGAATTTACTCGATGATTAACTTGAATGTTTTATTTCCTAAATTTGAATTGAGCATTAGGAAATACGTACCTGGAGTAAGTGTATGGCAAGTTTCGAGCTTGATTTGATTATGGTCTTTTTTTAGGATAGACAATGGGTATTGATTTTTTCCAAGAATATCAAATAATTCTATGTTTCCAATATCGACTAAATTGTTGATATTATTGATGGTTATAGTTCGGTTTCTAATAGGATTCTCAATTGAAATTCCTTGAATTTGGTTTTGATTTTGGACATGGCTCATTTTAATCTGTGACTCACCATTGATTAAAATTTTAAATCGAGAAGAATCAAAAGAAGTTGGCATTGATTTATCAATTTCAAATTCATAGATTGATTGGTTTTGAGTGATTTCAGTTTTAGAATTTAGGAACTGATCGAGCAATTCAATTTTAGTAAATTCTAGACCTTTTACATCAAAATTGAACGAATATTTTCGGCTTCTTAATTTATCGATGTATAAATCAATTGTTTGAATTGTTTTGGGAAGTTCGCGGCATTGCACAGCGAGTTTTTGAGATGATAATTTAGTGGCTAAGTTTTCATCCAAATTAGATGCTTTGGGGGCATGTATGTCAGATGGTTTAATTTTGTAAAGATCATTGAAATTGATCAGTGTAGCATCTGTTAAGAAATTTGAATCTCTCGAAATGAGGGATATTTTAATTGAATTTGCTTCTTCATTAGGGATTTCCAAAAAGTAAGCGGATCCAAATGAACCTGTATATTTAGAAGCCTCCGTAAAACTAAAAGTAGGTATGGCTGTAGGTGAATTACTTGTTAATACAAAGCAACTTTGTCCAGGCTGTAAGTATTTGTTAGCAGCAGAACTTTGTGCATTTGAATTTGTATTTACATTGACAGTAACATATCCCCCTCTAGAATTCAATGCAGGGTCCCAAACATAATAATAGGTTTTATTTAAATTGGTAGAGGCATTCAAAAGGGTATACATATCAACTGCGCATTGGTAAGGATTGCCTATGAAATTATTGGCACCAGATGTTGAACTTAAGCCAGAGACACTCATGGTTCCTGTAGTGAGTGTTCCTGTTGTTCTAATTGTTGTAGCAGTTGGAGTTGGTGCATTATCTGGTTGGTTAATGTTTACAGATCGACTGCCTCTAATCATTAGGCGATAAGGATTTCCTGCATTCAAAGTATTTGTGTTTGTGTTTGAAATGGCGCTCCATGACTGACTGCTATTACTATATGTGAACAGCGACGGGTTTCCAGTTTGGGTGGCATCGAATCCATTGGCTCCAGTAGTTGAACCAGCAATATGGGTTCCAAAACCTTGGTTCGGGTCTAAATTGTTATTAGGATAATTTAAAATACTTGTGTTGTTTACACCTTCTTGCCAGTTATTTTTGATGCTTGTTGAAGTTGTAACGGGAGAGCTTACCAAACGGAAAGATCTTCTTGCTGGGAAATACTTTTCTACCGTTACATTTCCTGAAATCGCATTGGTATAGCTAATTGAAGCCACCATTGCAGTATAACTTGCATTACTTTTAAATGTTAAATATCCATTCGTTGAGAGTGTGCCGCTTGTTAAAGTTAATAGTCTCGTTAAATTTAATGGGCCTCCAAGCGTAACACCTGAAGAATTATTAATGGTAAGATTTGCAATAGAGTTATTGACGAAACTCGATTCTGGTATTGTTTGAGAAGAGCTTCCTTGCAAGTTTAGTGTTGATGTGGCATTTTCTGCATTGATGTTGTTCGCAGATAATGTTAGTGAACCTTGTAGGGTTAATGTATAAGAATTTAAATCGAGTATATGTTTAGTACTAGTCCCAGAAATGGCGATGTTTCCTAATGTGACATTCGAACCAAGAAGACATTTATCGGTGGGTGAGGTTGCAAATGAAATATTTGAACCGGAAATAGGCACACATCCTAACTCCCAATTAGATGCCGTGTTAAATGCTGTGCTGTTGGCACCGGTCCAAGTGTATGTGTTTTTTACAGTAATGGTTGCTGTGCTAGAATTGGTAGATGGACAAGTTCCACTTGTAATAATTGCTCGGTAATAAGTTGTAGCATTTAAATTTGTTCGAATTAACGAACTTGAAGTGCTTGAAATGTCAGTAGAAGATGTAAATGCACTTGTGGTTGAACTTTGCCATTTGGTTACGGTTCCAGTTGATCCTGATAATGTCAGAGTGGTACTATTTGACGATTCGCAAACTGAATTTGAGCCAGAAATAACCCCACCTACTGATGTTGGACTTACCACAACAACCGATACCGATGAACTTATGTTTGTGCTGCAAGAAGAAGCTGCGCCTGATGATTGAATAACGCAATAATAATAATATGTTCCATCGGTGCTTACCGAAGGAGAATAATTTGAACTAGTAGCTCCAGTGATAGCAGTTCCACCTGAGTTACTATTAGTCGTATTTGTATACCATTGGTAGCTTGGAGTGTTTCCTGAGGCGGTCAAAGATAAACTCGTCGCTGTATTGATGCATGTGTTTTTGTTTTCAGGTTGTACTGATATATATGTATTTAAATACGCAGGGTCAGAAAGCACACTACCAGAGGCGTTCGTGATTTCTACGGTATATTCTCCAGCATCAGACGATATTATGTTTGTAATCGTGTAACTACTCGATGTAGCGCCGGATATATTGGTTCCGTTTTTTTTCCATTGATAGGTTGTAGTTCCTGTAGAGCTTACGGTTACAGAAAATGTTGTGCTATTCCCTGAACCTGCACAAACTATTTTTGATGTAGGTTGAGCCGTTACACTTGGAGCAGGAATCACAAAAGATGCGTTATTGTATCCAATAAAAGCGTAATCGGCAGTTCCACCGGGTGTGATAATTAATCGGTCTACCGTAGATGCATTCGAACTCGTAATTCCAAAATCAGACAGCTTTAGTGCGAGTAATCTGATTGCTCGACTGGAATTGACAGATTGGCAAGTGTTGGTGGTTGCGTTATTATTGGTAACCGTTTTATTTGTTAAGGTATATACATCAATATAATAAGTACCTATTGAAGGTAATTGATTAACCGTTGCAACAATTGAATTTCCAACAGTTGTGCCACTCGATGTCACAAATTTATATGTATCGAATGTATTGGTACTGGGGTCGGCGACTTGAGTAATTAATATATCGGGTTCGCTATCAGCAATTTTGTTTGCATCAATTGAAGACACATTGAATTCCAAATCGGCATCAAAGTTTGCAATGCCCGTACCTATATTTAGCCCTCTTGTTCCATCAATTAATACATCTTTAATTGTTTTTGATGGATTGTTGCAAGTGCTGCTACCGTCAGCGAGGGTTGCATACACAATCACAGAATTTGTGTTGCTTCCTGAAATATTATTTACTGGGAGTGATTGCCATTCACGGGTTGTGTAAGTAACAGATTTGTTGGTCAGTGTTGAATTAGAAACTCCAGTAGAATAAACAGTTCCGTTGTATTCAAATGCCAATAAATTATGTGAATTGTCGGGATAGGTGGTGCTCATGCTTGAGGCAGAGGAAGTCCAATATCCACCGTAATCGGTATATAATTGATTCACCGGTGTTATAAATACAAACCCATCTTTCGATGCGTCGGTTTGTCCTGACTTGGAAATAACAATAGAACCAGTGGTCGCTCCGGTTGGTACGGTAACAGAAATACTGGTGCCTGACACAACTGAGTAACTAGATGCCGAAGTGCCGCCAACCGTAATTCCTGTAATCGATGAGAAGTTGGTACCTGTAATTGTGATTGTTTGACCTGAAATTGCGCTCGTTGGATTAAATGAACTTATCGTATGTTGCTGTCCATTTAATTTGTGGAATGCACAAATTTGTAGAAACAGAATACATAAAATAAGAATATTCCTTCGGAAGGTCATTGAATTTATTGATAAGCGCTAAAGTAAATTCAAAAATACTCATTTTTTGAAACATATGAATCATTGCGTTTTTAAAACTCAAATTTTTTCTTGAATTTCTGTTAACATCAAGATATCGATGCTATTTTGAAATTCTGGGTCAATATTTATCCCTATACACTTCGCATTTTGTTCAACATATCTTTTAAATAACATTGGAATTTTTTCACCATTCGGCTCTATGTTTTGCACTAAATCATCAATGCGTTTGAAATCATTATGATTCGTTGCGTTGATGAATGGGTCAATGACAGAATTTTCAAACCTATCTAATTGATGATATGCACTAAAATGTTTCAACAATTGTTTGTTAGAATGGTTTTTGATGAGAAAATCAACAATGATTTTTTTAGAGTAAGTTTGGTATGAGTTGGGTAAGCTTGTTTGACCAATTATGTATTTTAGTTCATGGTGTTGGTCAATGTATTTGTATATTCCTTGCCATAATAAAAACAGAGGAAATGCTTTTTGTTGATGACTTTCAGTGATAAATGCTCTTCCCAAGATGAGTGAATTGTTTACAATAATTTGGGCTTCTGAATTCCATTTGTAGAAATCAAAAATGATTGATTTGTAATTGTCAAACATTTTTAATTTTAATCCGTTTCCTAATCTGTATGCTCCAGCTATTTTTTTGAGATCTTTATCCCACAGTATCAGATGCTCAAATACTTCATCATGGTGGTCTAAATCAATCGACTTTCCAGATCCTTCATTCACCGATCTAAATGTGATTTCTCTCAATCTTCCTATTTCTTCAATAATATTTGGGCTATTTTTCATTGTGGTAAGGTAAACTTGTAGAGTACCTTTTTCAATGATTGGTGTACCAATATTATTGATTTCGTTTTCAATTAAATTCACATGTTTTTCAGCAATGATTTCAGTATGGAATTGAACTTGGTTGTTAACTTTTAACTTACTTTTTGCCTTTTGCATTGTCATGCACATCAATTTAATTTTGGTTTCTAGGTCATCTAATAATTGTTCACTACCATTGATTTTTATTGGAAAACCTATTTTAGAATAAATGGGCTTTCTCCTGCTTTTAAGTCCCTCGCGAGGTATTAAGGCAGATTTTATAGAGGGATGTATTTTCCCAAGTTGATAGAAAAGAGAACTATTTTTACCATTGATTGCCCATGGTAATACATGTCCTGTGTGTTTTAAGATTATTTTTTTTGCAGTTGGATGCCAAAATTGTTCATCAAGTTGTTTTGCTTTGAAATTGTAATCTGCAACATCTCCCGCCGGAAATAAGATGATACAATGTCCCTCATTCAACCAATTAAAAATGCTTTTGATTTGGCGTCCATTTTGAATTTTTGATGCCGTTTGGTCATATGGATCAACGGGAATGGTATGAGGTTTCAATGGGTCGACTTTGTATGTCATTTGGTTGGCTACAATCTTTACATCGCTTCTGATTTTTAAAACCTGATCTAGAATGAGTAATCCATCTGGGATTCCTGTTGGATGATTCGCAATGATGAGCAATGATCCGTTCGCTGGAATTCGTTGTTTATGATTTTCTGAAACAATATGTTTGATTCTTGCTTTTCGTTTGTATGCGTTTAGGAATTGCTTGGTATTGTATGATTTAACCTTGTTGTAGAATTGGTTTGCCTTGTTCCATCCTAATAAACCTGATATGATTTTTATAGACAAATCGCTGCTTAAAATGGAGGATTTAAGAGAGGATTTGATTTCGGTTTTTTCGATAAATGACATAGTGTAAATTAAATGCGGCAATATTTTCACTGTGTTGTTCCATTATCAAGTCATTGTAATTTTTACCTTAATTTAAGTTTAACAGATAATCTTAAGTTCATATTCGGTTGGGGTTAGCCGTTTTCGATTTTAATGTTTTTCACAATTTCGTTGTATATTTACAACTTCTAAATGCTTATGAAAAAATACATTATCCTTTTCGTGTTTTTATTGAATCTTCAATTTTTATTAGGTCAAATCGCACGAGATGTTGCAGTTGAAATTTATGCTGAAGTAAAAAGTACTGGAGGAGTTGATATTCAATGGAAGTCCGATGCCAATGCTCAGAAATATTATATTTACAAGCGTTCTAATAGTAAAGTTGATTGGTTGCTGTTAGATTCTGTATCTGGAACATCTACCAAATACACCGATATTTATTTTTCTGGAAGCAAGCCAATAGAGTATCGAGTGGCAAAAAAATCATCTTTGTATAGTTTTTTGGGAAATGGCTATATTATGGTGGGAAGTAAGTTAGCACCAAAAACAAAATTGGGTAAATTGCTCCTCATCATTGATTCCAATTATAGTGTTCCATTGAAAAATCAAATTGATGATTATAAAAATCAGTTACAAAGAGAAGGGTGGGATATTGTTTCTAAAGTAGTTTTAAGAACAGCAACCGTATCTTCAATTAAAACATGGATTAAAACTCAATGGGATGCAGATTCTGTAAATATTAAATCAATTTTTTTATTAGGACACGTCCCTGTGCCATACAGTGGAAATTACAGGCCTGATGGTCATACTGAACATACAGGTGCATGGCCCGCAGATATGTATTATGGAAATTTCTATTCTAATTGGTCTGATAATACAATTAACAATACTCAAGCTTCTAGGACTGAAAATCAAAATATTCCAAGTGATGGAAAATTCGATATCTCTCGAATCAATCCAATTGGAACTTCATTTAATGCCATTCAATACGCTCAAATTCCAGTTGGTAGAGTTGATATGTATGGCATGACTTCTTTTGGGAACGATACATTTTTGATCAAACGATATTTAAACAAAGACTTGAGTTTCAGAAGAGGCAATTTTAAGGCTGCTCCTCGTGGATTAATCGATGATAATTTTGGATATTTTAGCTCCGAGGCTTTTGCCTCTGGAGGATTTAGAAATTTTTCAGTTCAGTTTAAAGATTCTGTTTTTGAAAAAGATTACCGATCCACAATGGCTTCAAAATCTTATTTGTTAAGTTATGGTTGTGGTGCTGGTACTTATACCGGTTGCGCTGGGGTTGCGAATAGTAGTGACTTTGTAAACGATAGTCTTTTGAATCCTTTTACCATGATGTTTGGTAGCTATTTTGGCGATTGGGACAATACAGACAACATGCTCAGGGCGCCTTTGGCAAGTAAAGGTTGGGGACTTGCAAATGTATGGAGTGGAAGACCATATTGGATGCTACATGAATGTGCGTTGGGAGCACCTTTGGCATCGGCAACTTTAACATCTGTGAATTCTTATTATTTTTATAATGCGGCAGGTTTTCAGAGTGGTGTACATACTGCTTTAATGGGTGACCCAACTTTAACAATGTATCCTTTGGGGGCATTGAAAAATGTAAAATCAATTGCTAAATGTACTGATAATGTTCGTTTTAGATGGGATTTACACGAAGACAATGTAGATTCTGTAATCATAGAAGAAATTGTTGCCGGGAATTGGAAAAGAGTGAAAGCAATTATTGGTTCAGATACGTCGGTTTCAATCAAATCATCAGTTGGATTACACCAATATTCAATTCGTCCATTAAAATTAATGAAAACTTCATCTGGAAGTTGGTGGCAATATGGAGCTAGGGAATATGCTTCGGCATCTGTCAATATTCCTGCCAAAGCCATAGCAATTACATCAACCAAAACAGCTTGTGTTTCAGATTCGGTGATTGTTGCCGAACTTAAGTTTGGACCTAACCCCAAATACGCGAGAACTTGGTACGTAAATGGTGTCTTAAATAAAGATACTTCAGTGTCTTTCAAAAGCACATTTAACCCTGGAAATAATTCAGTTTTGATGAGATTGACAACCGACTCCGGTTGTGTTTTTTCTGATTCGGTGAAGTTTACAATTTTCGATTTGCCAATTGCGAAGCCAACATTTATTTCTAAAAAATCGATTTGCTATGGAGAAACATTAACTATGGTTTCTCAAGCTAAAGGATTACAATTTTGGATCATTGGATCTGACACCGTTTCGAAATCTGATACCGTGAATTTCAAACCTAAATCGGTAGGTCATTTTGCTCGAATCCATTTTGTCAAAGATTCAAATGCCTGTAAGAATGTATTTTATGATACTTTGAGTGTGTATGAAGCTCCCAACGCGTTATTTACGTCTAACCCAGATTCTACAATTTGTTTTGGAGGGACTTATAAGCTGACGGCTCAAGATACATTGAGTAAAATCACTTGGAAGTTGAACATTGCAGGGAAAAACAGTGAAATTTTGAATTTTAAAACAATTGATTTTACAGCACCGAATGGCCTTGTTAAATTGGTGGCTGAAACTTCTAATGGCTGTTTAGATTCAACTTCCAAAGTTTTAAATTTTCACGCAATTCCAACCAAACCTCAGTTTGTCATTGTTCGTCCTGCGGTTTATCCTGGAGATACAATTGTGATTATGGTCAAACCAAACCAAAGCGGCGATAAAGGAAATTTAGCACTATGGTCAGCACCCTTTGCGTCAACTGATTCAATTTTGAAATTCAGAGTTGCCGACACTGGTGTGCTCAAATTTATCGTTAAAATAAAAAGTCCTTTTGGCTGTGAAACCGATACAGCTTATTACGAGCAATATTTTGGTCCAAGTGGAACTTCGAAATTTGAGGTGATTCAATTATCTGTAGTTCCAAACCCAAATAAAGGCACTTTTGCTATTTTATGTCCCTCAAAAATAAAAACCTTACAAATAGTTGATTTGCAAGGAAGAAAGGTGAACTTTACTTCAAATTCGATTTCGGCGAAAAATCAAGTCAATATTCAATTCATTGGCGCGTCAAAAGGTATGTATCTAGTGAATGGGATTTTAGAAAATGGAATGAGATTTGCATCTAAGTGTGTAATTGATTGATAATAATATGGTTCGTAAAGATATTTTAAATGTATTTTTTTTAGTTTTTGCAATTGTTTTTTGCAATATTTCAGTTGCTCAAAGACTAAAAAATAGTTCTGGTTCAATCATTGGATATATTGAAAACGGTCGGGTGAAAAATAGCTCTGGATCCATTGTAGGATATATTGAAGATGGAAGAGTTAAAAATAGGAGCGGAAGTATTTTAGGATATTTTGATCAAGAGCGTATAAAAAATAGCAGCGGAAGCATCATTGGGTATTTCAATGGGAATACGGCCAAGAATAGCAGTGGTTCAATCATTGGTTACATTGACAATGGAAGGGTCAAAAATAGTTCTGGAAGCATCATTGGGTATTACGAAGATGTGAGAAGAATTGAGGCTGCGTTGTATTATTTCTATTTTTTCTATTAATCTTTTGTGTTCAAGTGTGACAAATGTCACTCTCAATGATTTACCGCAAATTTACCTTTGTAGAAATGCGCATTGGAATACTTCTTCTTATTTCACTTTTATATTTGAACGAAATTAAGGCTCAAGACAGACCCTATTTCCATCATAATGAGCGATTAAAGTTAGATAGTCAATCAAATACGCTGCAGAGTTTTTTAAGAAAAGGTTCTTTTTTTGGTCACACTCGCTTTTTTAGTATGGCTACAGATAATTCGGAAGGCCTTACAGATTATTTTGCTCACGCAATTGGCATTGGAATAGGCTATGAAACAGGGAAATGGAATCATTTCACTTTGGGTATCAGTGGGTATGCAATTTATGATTTACACTCCAGTGATTTTACTAAATTAGATTCCTCTTCAAATCAACCGAATCGCTATGAATTGGGTTTGTTTGATGTGACCAATCCTTCAAATCATCATGATTTAGATAGGTTAGAGGATTTATATGTGAAATATTCAAATTCAAAAATAGATATCAAATTTGGGAAACAGCACATTCGTTCACCATTTATCAATCCTCAAGATGGTCGAATGCGTCCCACTCTAATTCAAGGATTGCTTATAGATTATCAACTTTCATCAAAGGTTTTGATTCATTTTGCGAATATTCAGAAAATATCACCAAGAAGCACGATCGCATGGTATGATATTGCAGAAAGTATTGGTATATATGGTCAAGGTGTCAATGTGAACGGTTCCAAATCAAATTATGCGGGTCAATTGCCTAATTCAGAGATATTTTATGTAGGTACAGAAATTAAAGTTGGCAAAAGTGGTAAGTTTCAGTTGTGGAATCAAACAGTCACCAATATTTTCAATTCTGCATTGTTTCAATATGAAAATTCTGTTTCCATGAGCAAATCAAACAATTTCCATTATGGGTTGCAATATATTCGACAAGATGCAATCAATGATGGCGGAAACGCCGATGTAACGAAAACGTATTTTACCAAAAACGCGAAATCAAATGTCTTTGGATTGCGGGTTGGCGTGAGCCAGGGCAAAGCATGGAAATTTACATTTAATTATACAAGAATTACAAAAGATTCTAGATATTTGATGCCAAGAGAATGGGGCAGAGATCCGTTTTTTACCTTTATGCCACGTGAGCGAAATGAAGGCTATGGCGATTTAAATGCATTCACCGCCGTTTTGAGTAAAAATTTAGGAACCGATGGATTAAGGTTGGACCTAAGCTATGGTAGGTTTTATTTGCCAGAAATTTCGAATCCTACACTCAATAAATATGGGTTTCCTTCTTATGAACAATTGAATATTGATTTAAGATATTCTTTTAAGGGATTTTTAAAAGGATTCGACATTCAAGGATTGTATGTATTTAAAAATGCATTGTCGGAAGTACAGTTCTTGCCAAAATATGAAATAAATAAAGTAAATTTAAACCATTATAATTTAATCCTCAATTATCATTTTTAACATTTGAATCACCCCAATAAAGATAGATTATTTAATCAATAGTCATTGCCTATGAAAAAAGAATACCATCAGAAAAATTGTCAATGTGGCTGTAAGAATGAAATTACAGAATCCGACAGAAGAACATTTTTAAAACAAGCATCAACCATGGGGTTGGGATTGGCCTTCGGTACTAAAGTTGCTTATGGACTTTCCAATGATGAATCCACAATTCGCGATATCGAAAAATCAGAATCCATTCGAAAAGGTAAAGCACAACATTTTACAATCCTTCATACGAGTGATATTCATGCTCAATTGGATACCCATGATGAGTTTTTTCTTGAAAATGGAAGTCCTGTATATAAAAAACGGGGTGGTTTTGCGAGTCTTAAAACCATGATTCGTACTTTGAAATCACAAAATCCATACAATACCATTGTGATTGATGGAGGTGATTGTTTTCAAGGTGGAGGTGTTGCTGCCCTTACAGAAGGTAAAGCAATTATTCCTCTGATGAATGATATTGGTTACGATCTCATGTTGCCTGGAAATTGGGAAGTTGTTTATGGTAAGGAAATGATGATGAAAGATCTCGGAGGCTACAGGGGCGCAAAAATTTGCGCTAATATGTTCCACGATACGCGTGATGATTTTTCTGGTGAAATGATATTTCCACCGTATTGGACAAAAAATGTGGCGGGTATCAAAATTGGCTTTATTGGTTACAATGATCCGTTAACGCCTAAGCGTCAAAGTCCTGCATATTCCGAAGGCATAAAATTTACAGACCCCGCATTAAATGTGGCAAAATATGTAAGGGTACTGCGTGACTACGAGCAATGTTCAATGGTGTTTTTGGTGACACATATGGGATTGGCTCAACAAGTCGATCTCGCAAATAAAGCTTATGTTGATGGAGTTGATTATATTCTAGGTGCCGATACCCATGAGCGTGTGAGAAAACCCATACAAGGTAAGTTTTCTAAAGTAACCGAACCGGGTGCCTTTGGGTCGTTTGTTTCTAAAATGGATATTGTGGTTGAAAATGGAATTGTAAAAGAACACCATTATGCACTTTTAGATGTTGATCCAGAAAAATACAAACCCGATGCTCAAATGCTTCAGTTAGTTGAAAAGGCGAAAGAACCCTTTCAAAAAGAATTGAAAACGGTGATTGGCACTTCTACAACCACCTTGGTGAGGTATTATGTGATGGAAAATCCTATGGATAATATGATCACGGATGCGCTCATGTGGAAATTGAAACCAGACATTGCTCTGTCGAATGGCTTCAGATTTTGTCCTCCTCTTGTGCCAAATCCTAAAACTGGAATTGCTGAAATTACAAACGACTTTTTATGGAGCATGTTGCCTGTGAATTCAGAGGCAAAATGGGCTCAGATTTCTGGACTTCAGTTGAAAAATTGGCTTGAAAAAGAACTTGAAAACGTTTTTGCAAAAGATCCTACGAAACGATTTGGCGGTTGGGTTGTGCGTTTTCAGGGTATGAAAATTAACATCACAGCAGATAAACCTAAAGGTCAAAGGGTGAATTCAATTCTCATTCAAGGAAAAGAGTGCGAAGACGGTTCAATCTATTCGGTTGTGGCTTGCGAAAGAGATGGCGATCCAGATGATACACTTTGTAGAATTGAACACGTTCTCAATCCTAAAAAATTGAATCTAACGCTACACAACATTGTAAGGGAATATTTAAAAGTCCATTCTCCAGTTTCTCCACGCGTTGATGGTAGGGTGGTTTGTACCGATAAACCAATTACTTTATTGTCGCAATTGGAAGGGTATGATTATGATTTTATCTAAAGTGATTTTTGTCACATACTTTTAATGTAAAAATATAGATTTTTGTAAGAATTCGAAAAAATAAAATGGAAATTATAGGTTATATAGGTGCGATTTTAATGGGACTTTCGCTAGGTTTAATTGGTGGTGGTGGTTCAATACTTACTGTACCAATTTTAGTATATTTGTTTCACGTAGATGCGGTTATTGCTACCGCGTATTCATTATTTATCGTGGGACTCACAAGTTTGGTTGGTTCTGTGAGCCATATGAAACTTGGCAACATTCATTGGAAAACTGCACTTGTTTTTGGTATTCCAAGTATCATTAGCGTTTTCTTGACCCGTCTTTATTTGGTTCCAGCCATTCCAAATCCTTTGTTTTCAGTAGGGACATTTGTTGTAGCAAAACCAATGGCATTGCTTGTGTTGTTTGCAGTCATCATGATTCTCGCAGCTTATAGTATGATAAAGCCGGCAAAAAAGAGTTCCGATACAAATGAATCTGGGGTTGTTGAATTTAATTTCCCTTTGATTTTAGCAGAGGGACTTATTGTTGGAGTTGTTACGGGTTTGGTAGGTGCTGGAGGAGGCTTTTTAATCATTCCGGCCCTGGTTTTACTTGCAAAACTTCCAATGAAGCAAGCCGTTGGAACATCCCTCATGATCATTGCTGCCAAATCATTGATTGGTTTTATTGGTGATATGAACGGAGATGAAGTGATTGATTGGCAATTTTTAGGATTTTTTAGTACCTTAGCAATCGTTGGTATTGTTGCCGGCACCATGCTATCTAAAAAGATAGCTGGCGAAAAATTGAAACCAGCTTTTGGTTGGTTCGTTTTAATCATGGGTATCTACATCATTGTGATGGAAATTATGAAAATGAAGTAATCATATGTCGAAGGAATTTGAAGATATAGAAAAGCTTTGGAAACAAGTCAAAATGCTTATGATTCTCATTGGAATCATGGTGATTGTTGCTGTTTTTTTGGTGGTGAGTACTTCCTATAAACCTAAAAAGAAGGAAATTGAGGTTGATGCACCTACGATTCTTGTTGAAAATCCAAATTCGTTAGATCCGTCAACTGATTTGTGGGTTGCTCCTAAAATTGAGGAAGCTCAGAATCTTACAGATATTCAAAAGGAACAACTTTTATACGGTAAGGATTTGATTTCTAATACCTCCAAATACTTGGGTCCAAAAGGTAGTGTTGCAAATATTACAAATGGGATGAATTGTCAAAATTGCCATTTAGATGCCGGGACCAAGCCTTATGGTAATAATTATGGTGCAGTTTTTAGCACTTATCCTAAGTATAGGGCCAGAAGTGGAGCGGTAGAAGATATTTATAAACGTGTTGCAGATTGTTTTGAAAGATCGTTAAATGGCACAGCACCCGTTAAAGGAACAAAAGAGATGGAAGCCATTGTGGCATACATTAATTTTACGGGTAGCAATGTTGAAAAAGGTAAAAAGGCTAAGGGTTCAGGCATTTATGAATTGAAATTTTTAGATAGGCCTGCAGATCCATCAAAGGGGAAAATTGCATACTTGGCAAAGTGTCAAAGTTGCCATCAAGCAAATGGGGAAGGTTTGTTAAATGATGATAAAATTAGTTATCAATATCCGCCATTGTGGGGTAAAAACGCATATAATTCGGGTGCTGGTTTGTATAGGGTTTCAAGGTTCGCCGGATATATCAAAGCCAATATGCCATTTGGTGTAACTTACAAAGAACCTCAATTAACCGATGAAGAAGCTTGGGACATTGCAGCATACGTAAACAATATGCCACATCCTGGAAAAGACATTTCAAAGGATTGGCCTAAAATAGAAGAAAAAACCTTCGATCATCCATTTGGACCTTTTGCCGATGGGTTTACTGAAGAACAACATAAATTTGGTCCATTCGGACCAATTAAAAAAGCTAAATCTAAATAAAATGAGTGAGGATTTGAATTGCTGTGTGAATCCAGAAGGTCCAACCTTGGATGCGAATTATTGGAATAGCCAATATGTAGCCAATACAACTGGTTGGGATTTGGGAATGCCATCGCCACCATTGGCTGCATTAATTGATGGGTTGGAAAACAAATCAATGCGCATTTTAATTCCAGGTTGCGGAAATGCTTATGAAGCTCAGTATTTGTTCGATTTAGGTTTTGAGAAGATTACATTGATTGATATTGCCGCAGATCTGGTAAAAAAATTGCAAGATAAATTTGCGAATAATGCAAATATTCATGTGGTTTTAGGTGATTTTTTCGAACATGAAGGTGAATATGATTTAATTCTCGAACAAACGTTTTTCTGCGCTTTACCACCATTTATGAGGGAGAAATACGTTCAGAAAATGCACACGATACTGAGTGATGATGGACATTTAGCCGGTTTATTGTTTAACAGGGAATTTGAAAAACAAGGTCCTCCTTTTGGTGGGTCAGAAAATGAATATAAAACATTGTTTCCTAAATTTGGCTTGGAAATAATTGAAATGCGAACAGCCAAGAATTCTATTACACCAAGGGCAAACTCTGAGGTGTTTTTTAAAGCAAAAAAAATACAAGGGAATTTTGAAGCGAATCACCCTTGTTGCTCAATTTGAAATTATAAAAAAAACGAATAAAATGAATATTGAACAAATTTACACAGGATGCTTGGCACAAGGTGCTTATTACATCCACAGTAATGGTGAAGCGGTGATTATTGATCCACTTCGCGAAGTACAGCCCTATTTAGATCGTCTAGCAAAAGATGGTGTGAAATTGAAATATATTTTTGAAACACATTTCCATGCCGATTTTGTGAGTGGTCATATTGATTTGGCTGCAAAAACAGGTGCTCAAATTGTGTATGGACCAACCGCCAATACTGAATTTGAAAGCGTGATTGCCGAAGATAATCAACTATTTAATGTAGGTAATGTGAACATCCAAGTATTGCATACTCCAGGTCATACAATGGAAAGTACTTGCTATTTGTTACTCGATGAAAACAATCAGCCTCATAGCTTATTTAGCGGTGACACCTTGTTTTTGGGGGATGTTGGACGTCCCGATTTGGCTCAAAAAGCAGCCGACATGACACAAGAGCAATTGGCAGGTATGTTATATGATTCATTGATGAATAAAATATTGCCTTTGCCAAATGAAGTGATGGTTTATCCTGCACATGGTGCTGGAAGTGCATGTGGTAAAAACATGATGAAAGAAACCATGGATTCATTGGGTCATCAAAAAGAAATGAATTATGCTTTAAATCAACCTTCAAAAGAAGCATTCATTGAAGCTGTATTGGATGGATTATTGCCACCACCAGCATATTTTCCAATGAATGTTGCAATGAATAAAAAAGGATATGAGTCAATTGATTCAGTGGTGAACAATGGAATGAGAGCACTGGAAGTTGCAGCTTTTGAAGTGGCGGCTGAAAGTACTGATGCAATTGTTTTAGATACCCGTAATCCTGAAGTTTTTGCGACTGGATTTATTCCAAGAAGCATTAATATTGGTGTGAATGGTCAATTTGCCCCTTGGGTAGGTGCCATAGTTGGCGATGTAAAAACACCAATTTTGTTGGTTACAGAAGAAGGCAAAGAAGAAGAAACTGTGATTCGTTTGTCGCGCGTTGGTTTTGACAACATACTCGGTCATTTGGCTGGCGGTTTTGCTTCATGGAAAATTAAAGGTAAAGAAATTGATACTGTGAATCGCATTTCGGCTGCTCAATTCGAATCTGAAGTCAATGTGGCTGAAGATGTTGTGGTAGATGTGCGTAAAGAATCTGAGTATCGCGCAGAACATGTTGCCGATGCGTATAATAAACCGTTGGATTTCATAAACGAATGGTTTATGACAGTTGGACAAGAGGCTCCTTTTTTCTTGCATTGCGCAGGAGGATACAGAAGTATGATTGCTGCGTCGATTTTGAAATCTAGAGGCATTCATAACTTCAAAGAAATTGAGGGTGGATTTGCAGCAATTGCCAATACAGGCGTTGTAAAAACTGATTTTGTTTGTCAAAGTAAACTTCAGAAAAACTAATGGATACATTTATAGAACTTTTAAAACAACCTTGGCCATGGTATGTTGGCGGTGTTTTTGTGGGATTAACTGTTCCTGCATTGTTATTGTTGGGCAATAAATCATTCGGAATTTCAAGTTCCCTCAGACACATTTGTGCAGCTTGTGTGCCGGCAAAAATCCCTTTTTTTAATTACGATTGGAAAAAAGAATCTTGGAATTTGTTCTTTGTTGTTGGAACCATTGTTGGTGGTTTCATTGCGGGACATTTTTTAATGTCGGGAGATCAAATTGTGATTGCTGAAAGTACGAAAAAGCAATTAGTGGCTCTGGGGATTCAAGATTTCACACATCTAATGCCAACAGATATCTTTAGCTGGAGTGCTGTATTCACGCTTAAAGGCTTTGTGTTTATGATCTTGGGAGGGTTTTTAGTAGGTTTCGGAACACGCTGGGCAGGCGGTTGTACGAGTGGTCACGCAATTATGGGTTTGAGTAACCTACAATGGCCATCATTGGTGGCAACTTGTTGCTTTTTAATTGGTGGGTTTATCATGACTTGGTTTGGATTGCCCTTTTTATTATCATTATAATTTCGTATATTTATGAGTCAACATTCAAAAGAAATGGTAGAAACTGGCACAGCATGTGTCAATGAATCTGAGGTTAAAAAACCTTGGTATAGCAATCTAAAATATAGCGTCGTTGGAATTTTATTCGGTATCGTTTTCGTGAAATCTGAAATCATTAGTTGGTTTAGAATTCAAGAAATGTTCCGCTTAGATTCATTCCATATGTATGGTGTCATTGGAACAGCAGTTTTTGTTGGTCTAATTTCTGTTCAATTGATCAAACGTAAGAAAATAAAATCGTTTGAAGGTGAGCCAATTGTCATTCAAGACAAAACGTTTAACAAAGGACAAATTTATGGGGGACTTATGTTTGGTTTTGGTTGGGCAATCACAGGCGCTTGTCCGGGTCCATTATATGTGCAATTAGGTTCTGGATTTACTGTCATTGCAGTGACCATTTTAAGTGCAGTTTTAGGCACTTGGGTCTATGGTAAATTCAAAGATAAATTACCACATTAATTTCAGTATGTGTTTTTTTGAGGGACGATTTATCGTCCCTTTTTTTATATAAAAAAATTGAAGGTGACCAAAGTCACTGCATTCGACTATGGATCATCGTAATTTTGCATCATAAATTAGAAATAAAATAAAATGACAATTAGATCACTTGTTACAGAAAAAGCAGCGACCGTTGTTGACGTTCGTGGAACTTGGGAATTCGCCGATGGCCATATTGAAGGAGCGTTGAACATTCCTTTAGATGAAATTCCAATGAGAATTGAAGAGATGAAAAACTTAAAAATGCCATTGGTGGTCTATTGCAGAAGTGGTAATAGAAGTGGAATGGCAGAAATGATCTTAAAACAAGCTGGCGTGACCGAAGTGTATAATGGTGGTGGGCTTGCCGATATGAGAATTGCTTTAATGTAATGACTATGTGGCACTCTTTAACACATAATTGGAATGTTGCTCGCGTCATGCGTTTGGTACTTGGTGGGATGATTCTGTATCAAGGATTTTTAACGAATCAAACTGGTGTGATGTTAATGGGTGGCTTTTTTACACTATTTTCGTTATTTACTTCTGGTTGTTGCGGCACTGTGTGTAATTCCAATCAGGTAAACAATGAAAATAAAAATACAAATAAATACGAACAAATAACATATGAAGAAGTTAAATAAAATATTGATTGTAGTTGCTGCACTTTTTACAGTGAGCATTGCAACGGCTTGTAATTCTGCTCAAACTACGAATTCTAATTCTGAGGGCACTGCAATTGTATCTGATTCCACAAAGCCTTCAGAAGCTAAAACAAGTGGTAAAATTATTGTAGACGTAAGAACCATTGAAGAATGGAATGGCGACGGACATGCAAATTGTTCAGTGAATATTCCACTTTCGGATTTGTCTACTAAAATTGAAGATTTGAAGAAGTATCAAGAAATCACTTTGGTTTGCAGAAGTGGCAATAGAGCCAATACTGCTAAATCGATGTTGGAAGAAGCAGGGTTGAAGAATATCACCAACCTTGGTGCTTGGCAAAACATTCAATGCAAATAATTTCAAATCCATAAAAAAAGAGGCTATTGAGCCTCTTTTTTTATGGATTATTGAATGTTATTTAGTGGTTTTCTTTTTTAAGTCATAGTCGAATAACCCAATTTTTAATCCAGCGTATACCCCGAATCCCTTGAGTACATTGACATCTAAATTGGTTGAATTTCCTCTATCGAATGCAAATCTGTATTGTGCACCAATGTAGGCTTTTGCATACTTCATTAAATTGGCTTCAATTTGAATTCCGGGTTGTACCATGAAAAACTGATTTGAAGGGGTGTTTCGGTTCATTCTAAAGGTATCGCGAACGATTCCACTTCCCCCAAAAGAATCTGTTGAAGCCATTCCTCCACCAATCATCAAAGGAAATGATATGTGAAACAATGAATTCGGATTTACGGTGTACTCTAGTTTTAGTCCGCCATAATTGGCTTTGAGGTACAGCGGAGATACATCTGCAGGAGAAAAATCACGAAGCATGGTTCTGTTCATGGACATACCAATGGCAAGTTTTTTATTGATAAGTACCATTGCCGAAAAACCACTCAAATGGGTGAGTTCTTTCTGTATTTGTCCATATTGATATTCCGGTGCAACATACAATCCTAATGTGTTAATTTTTGGAGTAGAGAACAAAGTTCTTGTAGTGTCTTGAGAAAATGCTGAGTTTGAAAATAAACTCAATCCAACGATTGCGAATAAACTAATTTTTTTCATGGTTTTGATTTTAGAGTTTTAAATTGAAGCAGTTCAAATTTTCTTTTTCATGCATTCAATCACAATCAAATACATAGATGAGTTGAAAAGGGTGGGGTTCTCAGTGAAATATTTAAATTTTAATTCTACCCAACTAAAATTGACAATATATCGTAGTTAATATTGTAGACGGATTCAATCTAGAACCATGTTTTTTAAAACCAAAGATAATTCTCACAATTTAGAAGCCATTATTGCAAAATGCAAAGATGGTGATTCTAAGGCTCAAAGAGAATTGATCAAAATGTATTTGGGATACGCAAAAACGGTTGTGTCTAGATATCTTCATGTTTTGGAGGAACAGGAAGAAGTCATTAATGATGGATTTTTAAAAGTATTCACACATATCGGGAAACATGATCCCTCAAAATCATTTAAAGGATGGGTACGAACCATATTTGTGAATACTGCAATTGATTACTACCATAAGTACAATAAGTTCAATCATACTACTGATATTGTTGATATTGAAGTGACAGATTTGCAATACGACGTCATCAGTAAATTGTCGGCAGATGAAATTTTGCAGATGGTTCAGCAGCTATCACCGATGTACAAAATGGTCTTTACCCTTTACGTGATTGAGGGATATAATCACAGAGAAATTGCTGAAATGTTAAATATTAAAGAAGGAACGTCGAAATCTAATTTGCAAGATGCTCGGCATAAACTTCAAAAAATGATTGCTTCAAAATTTCCTCACCTAAGTCAAACCTATGCACTAAAAATTACAAAATCTCATGAAAGATGAACTTTTTGATGATTTATTGAAACGCAAATTCGATCGAGAAGATCCGGAAGTAACCTCGTCTGAAGTGGATAAGGTACATGGTTATGTGCGTCAAAAATTATCTGCAAATCAAACTGGTACTTGGATAAATAAAAATTGGTTTAAATTTTTTGCGCTGAGTGCTTTAATCGTGTTTAGTGTATGGAGTTTTTATCAATTAAAAATGATTGAGGAAAATCAAAAGCAATTGGCTAAAACCAATCAAATATTACTTTCTCAAAATCAAATTCTGCAAGTTGAACTGCTTCAGCGTCTCAAGAATATAGAGACTCCTGTAAATTCTAACCAAGCTTTTAAACAGGAAGTCAATGTCCCTCAGAAAAATAAAAATGTATCGTCATTGGATCAAAGATTTGCAATTCTGCAAAAAAAGAAAGTTGAAAGATTTGTAGAAATTGCAAAAAATGAGGTTGGACATTCAAAGGAAAAATACTCTGAGAATATTATTGAATTCGCTTCTGAAGAACCCTTGAAAGTTCCTGGAGATGGTTCAATGATTGACGGGAATATTGAAACTCTAAAAAACGAAAAGGAACGTAAACTCATTGATTCATTGGTAGATGTACAAATAAAAGTTAAACAACAAAAGAAAATATTGGCTAGAATGACCGCCGATAGTCTCATAAAATTGGATAGCATACGGGAAGAAAAACAACCTCATAAATGGTTCAAAAAAATAGAATATTCAGCCGGTTTAACATCAAACTTTGGAATATTTGAAAGGGGATTGGGAATTGCTGGTCAAGCAATCTTGAACAATCGCATTCAGTTAAAAGCGGGGTTGGTGTTGAATCGCATAGGAGGTAGAGAATTTGAAGATGAAGCAGATTACCGTGCCGAAAGAAATAGAGATTTTAAAGAAGAATATACAAGTCGTTATTCTTTGGGAGTGGTCAGCGAATGTAAGGATATTAAATTTCAGTATTCGATACTGCAAATTCCGATTTCAGTTTCGTATTTCATTCCTTTAAGAAAGAACTATGGGTTGATGTTTGGTTTAGGGAGCCAATTAAATTTAAGGGCAACCGAAATCGTTCGTTTCCAAGGATTGCTACAGTCATCGAATACTTCAATGGGACATGAGTTAAATGAAGTTGTAAAGCCAATGCCTTTGATTCACGACATGGGTGTTCAAGTTGGATTGCAGAAAACGTGGAAACGCGTTTCAATTCAAAGCCTGATGTATGTGAATCAATCATTTCAAAAAACAGAAATTCTTCCAAATTTGACTTCTATAGGGTTGAATTTAAATGTACTTTACCGATTTGGTCAATAAAAAAGGCAGCTTTACAGCTGCCCTAGGTTAGAAAAATAGAGATTTTCTTTATTTTTTTGTAGTGTCACTTATAGCTTTCGTTGTATCACTTGAATGTTGCATATCGCAATTTTCACATTTGTGATTTGCCATGTCTATTTCGGTTTGGCGGCTATTTTTCTTACCAAGCATTATGACTAGGCATAAAATGAGCATCGCTGTGAAGAGAAATTGGCTCGAAATTTTTTCGATGATAGACTTTTCGGTAATGCTCATCATGATTATGATCAGGAATAAAATGACGGTTGTTAATTGCAAAGCGGTTGCATTTGGCCAATGCATGAATTTGAATAAACTACCAAGAACAAGTGTTGAAAACCCTAAGGTTACAACAATGTTTTGAATCGTCGATAATTCATTGGTTTCGTTTTCCTTATATCCAATAAATAAAACACCCACGAGTAAACTTAAACTACCGATGACAAGTATTATATTTGCCATTGGCCAAGATTCTAATTTAAAAGTAGAACCCAATAAAAGTAAAATTACCGAAATTAAATTAATTGCTTTTTTCATAAAAGCGAATTACAATGTTTTGTATATGAGATGCATACCTAATAATTGGTATTTTGAAGGTAATTTTAAGGTTCAAATTTTCTTAAACCCTATAAATGGCAAAATGAAAATTGAAATACCATCAAACTTGAATCAAGCTGTGTTAATTGTTCGAAATAGTATGGGTCAAGAGATTGATCGCGTGCATATTGGTAACATGAAAATTGTGAATTACGAACTATCAGGTGTTTCTGGAATGTATGTGTTTGAATTATCGTCAAATGGCGCTGTCTTTACGCGCAAAATTTACAAGAATTAAGAAGGGTTTATTTCTTGAAAATAGGAAATTCAGCACCAAATACAATGTTGTATTGAAAGAAGCTGAATTGTTGCGACGCGTGGTCGGTGCTGTATTTCGTGGTTTTAATATTGGGCATGTTGATATACCCAGCTTTTAGCTCAGACTGAATGAAAATGTATTTTAAAAAACGGGCT
>JACCDW010735733.1_pt1 | contig 35918 bp, 31 predicted proteins | sample 7449781 | NCBI WGS metagenome assembly JACCDW01 (sample SAMN15323449, study PRJNA562643) | freshwater metagenome | isolation source: river surface water | place: USA:Blue River Watershed | collected 2017-08-18
CGCGCGGTCCTCTCGATGAAAAAACGCCTGGCTGCCTGGTCCGTGCAAACCCGGACGGCCCTCGAACCCTTGTGCCTTGAAACATGACGAACGACAACCCCACTTCCACTGCCGCTGATGACACCCCACTGGGCACCGAGGACTTCGAAGCCCAGGATGCGGTGCTGGACCAGTTGCGCGAGAAGATCGATGACACCCCGGACTGGGAATTCTGCGAAGGCTTCCTCGTCGCCCTCGTGTGCTGCCGCCGCACCATCGAGCCTGAGGAATACTGGCCGGCGCTCCTGGGCGAAGCCTTCCAGCCCATGGCCCACATGGAGTTCGTCCTGCGCTGGCACCGCCGCTGGCGCGAAGTGGCCCGCGGCCTGGACGCCGAGGTGGATACCCTGGAAGATCCGCGCGCCTACCAGCCGGAACTCCTGGACATGCGCGGCGCGGTGCTGGCCCTGCCCGAGGGCGAGCGTGGCGACGCGTCCATCGAGGACCTGCCCTTCTTCGCCGAGACCTGGGCGCATGGTTTCATGCACGCGGTGCAGACCTGGTCCGAAGAGTGGGCGCCTCCGCGTGACCGCGAGGCGGCCGACATGGTGCGCGAGTCACTGGCCGCCATCGAGGCGCTGACCGAACCCGACACTGGCAAGCCGGCGGTGTCCATGTACAGCGAGGATGGCCCGCCCAGCGTGTCCGACCGCCGCATCGACGAATTCGGCAAGGCGGTGTGGAGCGTCTACGACCTGCGCCAGGTCTGGAAAAGCCTGGGCCCCCGCGTGGTGAGCGTGCGCAAGGAGGCCGAGCCGGGACGCAACGACCCGTGTCCTTGCGGGAGCGGGAAGAAGTACAAGAAGTGCTGCGGGGCGTGAGCCCGCGTGGCGGGCGCTTTCAGCGCATGAAAAGTCCGCCGTTGAGATCCAGCGTCGCCCCCACGAAAAAGCCACCCTGATCTGACGCGAGCAGTGCGACGGCCGCGGCGATTTCCGACGCCTCGCCGAAGCGGCCGATCGGGACCAGCTTTTCGATACGGGCGATCTGCTCGTCGGACAGACGTCCCTTGGCGGTGGAAATCGGACCCGGCGAAATGGCATTGACGGTGACGCCGGTGCCGGCAAGCTGCTGCGCGAAGTACTTGGACAGCATTGTCGCGCCGGCCTTCGCTGCGGCGTAATGGGCTGAGGCCACCGTGCCGCCGTTCTGGCCCGCAAGCGAGGTCACGTTGACGATGCGGCCGTATCCGTTGGCCTTCATGTGTTCGGAAAACACCTGGCAACTGAGGAAGACGCTGCGCATGTTGATGGCGACGATGTCATCGAACTCGGCGACGGAGATGTCCTGGACGGGGGTGCGCTTGGCGTAGCCGGCGTTGTTGATCACGATGTCGACACGCCCCCAGGCCGCCACCAGCTGGTCGCGGGCGCGCTCGAAATCTTCCTTGCGGCGCACGTCAAGTGCCAGCGGCATGCATGACCGTGCGCCAGGGTCGAGCGAAGTCGCAACGGCCTGCGCCGCGCCGGCGTCGACGTCGCTCACGCCCACCCGGGCGCCGGCGGCATGGAACAGGCGCGCGATTTCCTCGCCCACCCCCCGCCCGGCGCCGGTCACGAGCACGGACTGGCCGGTGAAATCGAATTGAAGATGGGCCATGGTCTTGTGGAGTGTCAAAGATCGAGCGTCAGGCACGAAGAGCGCGCGCCCGAGCAGCAGGCCATCACGGCCAGGTTCGCGTCCCTCTCCGCGGGGGTCAGGAACTGGTCGCGGTGATCGGGAACGCCGTCCAGGACAGGGACGCGGCAGCTGCCGCACACGCCTTCAAAGCAGGCGAACCCGACGTCGACGCCAGCGCCCAGCAAGGCATCGAGCATGGTTTCGCCCGCCTTGACATCGACCCGCTTGCCGCTGCGATGCAATTGCAGGGTGTAGCCGCCCTCGTTGGCGACCTGCGTGTCGGCGGAGAAGTACTCGTAGTGCAGGCGATCGTTCAGGGACTCGCCCTGCGTGCGGAATGCCTCGAGCATGCCGGCGGGGCCGCAGCAATAGAGGTGGGCCTGCGGCGGCGCCGAATCCACGATTTGCCGCAGGTCTAGCCGTGGCGTTTGAGGTTCGTCGTCGACGGTGAGCACGACCTTGTCATGGCCCGCCAGACGATCCAGGAAGGCCCCTCGGCTGCGGCTGCGGACGGCATAGTGAAGCCGCCAGGGCTGGCCCAGATGCTCCAGCCGGGCGATCATCGAGAGCATCGGCGTGATGCCGATGCCGCCTGCGATCAGGATCGACAGTGGCGCGGCTTCATTCAAGGGAAAGTGGTTCTTCGGTTCGGAAATCTCGATCACCTGCCCGGCACGCCAGTGCTCGTGGACATGGCGTGAACCGCCCCGGCTTGCCGGGTCGAGCTGGATCCCGATCACGTACGCATCGGTGTCGGCCGGATCGTTCAGGAGCGAGTAGCTTCGGACCAGACCGGGTTTCAGGGTGACGTCCACATGGGCGCCAGCGGTGAACGCGGGGAACGGGTCGCCGGCCAGTGGCTCCAGGCGGAAGCTGAGGATTCCCTCGGCTTCCCAGGTGACGTTTCGGATACGTGCTTTCATGCCTGCCTCACACTTTCGCCGTCCAGCGGACGGCCTTTTCTAGTTGCTGCTGATACGCGTCTTCCAGCGACGCCGACGGGTCATGGAGGAACGAGCCAGCGCGTGCGCCCATGAACACCTCCGGATCGTGCACGCCCGGCGGCAGCACGCCCTGGTCGCGCCAGGCGCGCGCCGCCTGCAGCAGGAGCCGCCGTGTGCGGGCGATCATCTGGTCCGTCGGGGCCAGGTTCTCGAAGTCGTGGTCGGTGATCGGTCCCATGCTCTCGGTCACGGCCTGGTCCTGGATCGTGATGTTGCCGATCCCGGTGTACTGCCGGCCGCTGCGTTGGGATTCCCGGTCGATGCCCCAGTCGTTGTGCGCGCGGTCGCGGCAGCGCCAGCGGCCGAACCAGTCGCTCGTATTGGGTTCGTAGACAAATTTTTCGAACAGGGGTTCGCCGTTCTTGCGCGTGGAGATGTAGGCCGGATTGCCTTCGTCCACGCCGCCCGAGATGTCGAAAAGCATGCTGTGCTCGTCGTCCATCGGCACCCAGGCGCGCGCGATCGCTCGGCTGGAGAAGCGGGCGTTGGGCGTCTGCGTCCAGAAGGGGTACATGAAGTGGGCGATGCGCCACGAGGTCTGGCCGTCGTCGTTGGGCCGGTAGCCGCCATACATGGCACCCCACTGCGTGGCGCGCACTTCGTAGTCCGGCGTCCGGTTCGTCACGGTGGGGCGCATCGGATGGTCCTGCGGCAGGTCGTCGGGCGAGAGCATGCCGACATGGAGAAAGCCGACATGCGATGTGTCGATGTCGCCCTCGAGCGCCTGCAGCCAGTTGCATTCGCGCTGGAGGCACCAGATCTCGCTGTCGGCGATCAGGTTGGCCTCGATGTTGGGGAGCGGCGGCGGCGAGGCCTGCTCTTTTCCCATGTAGACCCAGATGAGGCCATTGCGCTCGGCCGTCCGGTAGGCCTTGGCGTGCACCTTGTCCTTGAAGTCCAGCCGGGTGGGCACGTTGGGCATGTCCAGGCAGTGGCCGTTCACGTCGAATTTCCAGCCGTGGTAGACGCAGCGGATGCCGCTTTCCTCGTTACGGCCCATGAAGAGCGACGCGCAGCGATGGGGGCAGCGGTGATCGAGGATGCCGACGCGCCCTTGCGAGTCGCGAAAGGCGATCAGCTTTTCGCCCAGGAGCATCAGCCGCACCGGCTCGCTGTCCGTCCTGACTTCCGATGCCAGGGCCGCCGGCATCCAGTGCTGGCGCATGAACTCCCCCATGACCGTTCCGGGGCCAACGCGCGTCAGGTCAAGGCTGTCTGTTTTTTTCATGTGTCTACCGTGTGGGTGGCGACTGGGCCGCCAGGGAAAGGAAGGGCGGTACGCGGGCGGCGCAGCGGGGCCTGCCTCATGGACGGGCCGGCGCTTCGTTCGCCTGCAGGGTGTCCAGCAGCATGCGGGCGCGGTTGACGGCTCCGTCGCTGGCAATCCCTACAAAGCGCAGGTCCGGGTGGTCGTTGATGCGGCGCTGCTGGGCCTCCAGGGCGCGTTCGTCTTCGCAGATGGTCAGGTGGAACTGGTCGAACAGCACGTCCGGCACGCCGGTTTCCCGGGGGGCGTTGGTGCAGATCGTCCAGATGTAATGCGTCGTGGTCTCCGTCTCCGGCGTCACGCCGTGGATGTTGACCAGCACGAAGCCGTTGTCACGGCGTCCCTCGTAGGCGCCGGTCCCGACGTCGCAGGCGCCGGCGTTGACACGCAGCACATTGCCCCCCTGGGGGCGGTACTCGACCTGTTGCCAGCGATCGACGTTGCCCTTGAAGCCCCCGGCCGCGACATAGGTCTTGGGCGGAACCGAGTCGGGCATCTTGCGCAGCAAGGTCACCTTTTCTCCGTCGAAATCGACTGTCACGTCCGCATTGAAGTGGGTCTGCGGGTTGCCGCCGATCGTGTTGGCGTGGATGTACGCCACATGGGTCAAATCCAGGATGTTGTCGACCAGCAGTTGCCAGTTCGACTTCACATGCATGGTGTAGGGCCGCCAGCTCCACGCCGGGTCCCGGTGCTCCGGGTTGCTCATGATGCGGCTGGTGTCCGCCAGGGCCGGGTCCCCCATCCAGATCCAGATGAACTCGTCCCGCTCGCACACGGGGTACGCCTTGATGTGGGCCGCCTGCGGGATGCGCTCCTGCCCCGGGATGCGCACGCAGGCGCCGCTCGCACCGAACTCCAGCCCGTGGTAGGGGCAGCGGATGATCTCTCCGTCCACGTGTCCCTCGCTCAGGGGCATGGCGCGATGGGAGCAGCGGTCCGTGAGGGCGGAGAGCGTCCCTGCTTGCGTGCGAAACAGGACCACCGCCTCGTTGAGGAACCGGCGCGCGAGGCACTTGCCAGGCGGCACGTCCACCGAAAAGCCCGCCACGTACCACATGTTGCGTACAAACATTCCGTCTCCTAGGTTCCCGATTCAAAAACCGCAAGCCGTTGCGGGCCGCGGATTCGCGTTCGTGTGGGCCGATCTTAGGAGTGGCGATTCCGTTTCCGGATTCAATGCGTCCGCGAAGAATTCAAGAACCGGAAGTCTCGTGGCGCTGCTATATAGTCGCCCGAGACGCCCCCAAAAGCATGAACCTGTCCACGCGCAAGCCGGCTCCGGCGGGAATGACGACGCCCGCCGACCTGAATCTGCGCCATTTGCGCGGCCTGCTGGCGGTTCACGAGCACGGAAGTATCAGTGCCGCCGCCCAGGCGGTGAACCTCAGCCAGCCAGCCCTCACCCAGGGGCTCCTGAAGATCGAGCGCCAGCTCGGGGAGGTCCTTTTCGAGCGGCGTCCGGCGGGGATGGTCCCCACCAGCGCCGGGCAGGTCGTTCTGGAGCGCACCAAGGGCGCGATGCGGCATCTCACGACCGGATGCCGCCTGGTCGCGGGCGAGGACTTCGAGCCCGACCGCCGGTTGACCATGACGCAGCTGCGCGCCTTGCTGGGTCTGGTGAAGGCGGGCAGCTTCGCGTCGGCGTCCGAGGACATCGGCCTGTCGCAGGCGGCGATCCATCGCGGCGTGCGCGAGCTGGAGGAGGCGTTCGGACGCAAGCTGGTGGAGCGCCGCGGACGGGGTGTCCACATCAACTTCGCCGGACGGCGCTTCGCGCGCAGTTGCCGGCTGGCGTTCAATGAGCTCCAGGCGGCCTTGTCCGAGCTCGGGCTCGATCCGCACCACCCGATCATCACCATCGGGACGACACCGATGGCGCGTGCCTTCCTCGTTCCCGAGGCCATGGCGCTCATGGTGGCCCAGGGGCACCCTGCGGGCTTTCGGGTCCTGGAGGGCAGCTGGGGCGAGCTCGTCGAGTCCTTGCGCGATGGCCAGATCGACATGATCGTCGGCGAGTTGACGCCGGACGACATCCCTGACCTGAAGATGGAGCCGCTTTACCGGGAGGCCCCGGTCATCGTGGCCGGGCGCCAGCATTCCCTGGTCGGCCGCAAGGCCCCGACCGTCGGAACGCTCGCGTCCTATCCCTGGATCATCGCCCCCGAAACCTCGCCGCTGCGGGCGGAGTGGGAGCGATTGTTCAGTGCGCGAAAGCCGCAGGTACCGGTCGAGTGCGGCTCGATCATGGTCATCGGCCGGTTACTCACCAGCAGCGAGATGCTGACGCTCGCGATGCCCGACCAGGTCGCGCTTCAGATCCGCACGGGCCTGCTCGCGCGCATCGGGGAGCCCCTGGCCGGTAGCGCCCCCACGATCGGCACGACCCTGCGACAGAGCTGGCAGCCCACGCTGGCGCAGCGGCATTTCCTGGACCTGCTGCGTAGCGTGGCGCAGGGCATCGGCGCCGACGCCGACCGCAAGCCGTTCATCGAGCCGCTCTGGGTCTGACAGCGCCATCCCGGCACCGGGCCGCCACCGGACTTCCGGCTTTTGAATAGGACTTTGCCGTTTTGAATTCAAGGGCCGGGCCAATGCGCCTACAGTGGTCCGACCAAAACAAGGGCCGCGTCCTCGGGCGGCCTCCCGGAGACAGCACACCATGCGACCGTTACCCGCCTTCCTGCAGCAGCAGGGGCCCAAGCTCCTGTTCATCGACGGCAAGGAAGTGCCCGCCGCCTCGGGCAAGACCTTCCAGACCGTCAATCCCGCCACGGGGCAGGTGCTCGCGGAGGTTGCACAGGGCGGCCCCGAGGACATCGATCGCGCGGTGCGTGCCGCCCGGCGCGCCCTGGAAGGTCCGTGGCGCAAGTGGCGGCCGCTGGAGCGGCAGCAGGCCATGCTGCGGCTGGCGGAGTTGGTGGAGGCCCATTACGACGAGATCGCGCTCCTCGATACGCTCGATCTCGGGGCGCCGATTTCCAGGACGACGCTGGGGCGCAAGCGCGCCGGCGCGCTGCTTCGCTACTACGGCGGTCTGGCGATCTCCACCCACGGCGACACGATCGACAGCTCCTTCATGCCCGGCGACTCGCTGACCTACACGCTCAAGGAGCCGGTGGGCGTGGTGGGCGCGATCAACCCCTGGAACGGGCCCAGCGGCATGACGATCTGGAAGCTGTGCCCGGTGCTGGCCTCGGGCTGCACGGTGGTGCTCAAGCCCGCCGAGCAGGCGCCCCTGTCGCCGCTGCTTATTGCGCGGTTGTGTGCGGAGGCGGGAATTCCACCGGGCGTGGTGAACGTCGTCACCGGGCTGGGCGATGCAGGCGCGGCCTTGGCCGAACACCCTGGCGTCGACAAGATCGCCTTCACCGGATCGACCGAGGTGGGGCGCAAGATCGTGCGCGCCTCCGCGGGCAACTTGAAGCGCCTGTCGATGGAGCTGGGTGGCAAGTCGGCCAACATCGTCTTCGCCGACGCCAACCTGGACCTGGCGGCGCCAGGGGCCGCGATGGCCGTGTACATGAACTCCGGCCAGATCTGCAGTGCCGGCACGCGCCTTTTCGTGCAGCGGCCGATCTATGACGAATTCGTCGAGCGCGTCGCGACGTTCGCCAAGGGCCTGCGTGTTGGCGACCCGCAGGATCCTCAGACGCAGATGGGCCCCCTGGTGTCCGCCGAACAGCTCGATCGGGTCTGCGGCTATCTGCAGATCGGCAAGGACCAGGGCGCACGCGCCATGGCCGGCGGCCAGCGGCTCACGGAAGGCGAATTCGCCAAGGGATTCTTCGTGCCGCCCACGCTCTTCGTCGATGTGAAAGACGACATGCGCATCGCGCGTGAGGAAATCTTCGGCCCCGTGATCTCCGTGCTTCCCTTCGACACGGTGGAAGAGGCGATCGCGCGCGGCAACGACAGCGAGTACGGCCTGGGCGGCGGTGTCTGGACGCGGGACCTGGCCAACGCACACCGCGTGTCCAAGGGGCTGCGCACCGGCACCGTCTGGGTCAATTGCTACCAGGTTCTTGACCCGGCGGTTCCCTTCGGGGGTTACAAGATGAGCGGCTTCGGCCGCGAGTCGGGTAACGAGCACATTCAGGAGTACCTCGAGACCAAGGCCGTGATGGTCAATTTCGAGCAGTGACCGGCGCCTGCCGTTTCGTCACGCCAACAGGAGGGTCTCGCGATGAAAGCGTTTCACGTCAACGTCGATGACGCCGTGGTCGAGCGTCTGCGGGGTCGGCTGCGTGAGGCGACGTGGGCATCGCCCCCCCAGGATGACGCCGACTGGCGCTACGGAACCGACGCCCGCTGGTTACGCGGCCTGGTGGATTACTGGGTCAACGGGTACGACTTCAAGGCCGCCCAGGCGGAACTCAATCGCTGGCCGCAGTTCCTGGCCGATGTGGGGGGGCAGGCGGTTCACTTCTACCATGTCAAAGGTTCGGCCAGCCGCCCGAGACCGCTGCTGCTCACGCACGGCTGGCCCGGATCGGTCGTCGAGTTCCAGGGCTGCATCGACCGCCTCGCCTTTCCCGCCCGCCATGGGGGCGACCCCGAGCAGGGCTTTGACCTCGTGATCCCTTCGCTCCCGGGGTACGGGTTTTCCGAGCGCCCCGCCCGGCCCATCGGCCCCCGGGAGGTCGCGCGCCGATGGCGCAGCCTGATGGTCGATGTGCTCGGGTACCGCGAATTCGTGGCCCAGGGAGGTGACTGGGGTGCGGCGGTGACGAGCTGGCTCGGCATCGATCATGCGGACGTCACGCGTGCGATCCATCTGAACATGCTTCCGAGCTGGGTGTTGCCGCCTTCCGGATCACCCGATCCGGCCGAGGCGGACTATCACGCACGGGTTGCGGCGATGCGAGCGTCGGAAATGGGCTACTTCATGGTCCAGAGCACGAAGCCCCAGACCCTCGCGCTGGCACTGACCGACAGCCCGCTCGGGTTTGCCGCGTGGGTGTGCGAGAAGTTTCGAAGCTGGGGGGACACGCGTGGCGACATCGAGAGCCGTTTTTCCCGCGATGTTCTGATCACGAACCTGATGCTGTACCTCGTCACCGATTCGGTGGGTTCCGCCTTGTGGATGTACAGGGGGCGGGCTGAAGAAAGCCCGCCGGGCGCGAGGACACCCCGCGTGGAGATTCCGACCGGCGTGGCCTGTTTCCCGGCCGAGTTCATCCCCTATCCGCCACGGCACGTCGCCGAGCGCGCCTATGCCATTACCCGCTGGACGACCCTGGCGGCGGGCGGGCATTTCGCCGCCCTGGAGGAGCCGCAGGCCTTCAGCGACGAGGTGGCTGGCTTCTTCAATACGCTGGGGTTCTAGTCGTCGCGGTGTCTCGGAGCCGGTCGCTTGCGACGGAGCGCGTGTAGGATGCGCGGCAGCGACGGAAGGACTCCATGGACACGGACAAGACGGCGGGGCAGGGGCGGGACACGGGTCCTGCCGCCGTGATCGCCGGGATCATCGACTACCTGCGGGAGCGGCGGCTCCAGGCCGGTGACCGCCTGCCCTCCGAGCGCGATCTGGCCGAGCGTCTCGGTGTCGGCCGAAACGCCGTCCGGGAGGCGCTGACGACCCTGATCACGCTGCGCATGGTGGAGTCCCGGCCCAACTCGGGCATCTACCTGCGACATGTCGCGCGCGAGAGCAGCTTCGAGGCGATGGTGATGCTGGCCGACATGGGCGCCACGCCGACGCCCACCGAAGTGGCCGAAACCATGGAGGTGCGGGCGCACCTGGAAACCTTGTCTGTGCGCCTGGCGTGCGAGCGTCGCAATGACGCCGACCTGGCCCGGCTTGAGGACATCCTGGACCGCACCGATGCGGCGCTGGCCGCGGACGGCAACATCGCCTCCCTCGATACGGAGTTCCATATCGCGCTGGTGGATGCCACCCACAACTCCGTGCTGGTCCGGGTGCTGAACGCGTTCTACCGGTTCACCGCGCGCCGCCGGGAGGTCCTGTTCGAGGACCGGCTCCAGGCGAAGGCCTCGGCCCGTGAACACCGCAGGCTGGTGGGGCTGATGCGCGAACGCGAGGCTGCGAAGGCCGAAGCCTTGATCCTTCGGCACATGAACCGCGCACGCAATTACTGGACGGAATTGCTGTCCCTCTCGGCTCGGAAGCCGGAGGCTCCGGCCCCGGCCTCCCGAAGCCGTGCCCGCAGCCGCACCTCCAAACGCGCCTGACCCCTGCGCGCTCGCTCACTTGCCGCGTGTGGGAGACGCCCGCTTCGACGCGCGGGGGCGTGATGCCGCCTGGGTGCCGGCGCCAGCCTGTTGCGCGCCCCTGCGTCGCAGCGCCGGGGCGTTGGGTTCCATGCCCAGCGCGGTGCGCTCGCGCCGCAGGAACGCGTCGGTCGCACGCTCGACCTCCGGCAGGTTCGCGTAGACGCGGCGCAGCAGATCGCGGAGCACCTCCACCTCGTCCTCGGACAGGACGGACAGGGCGACCTGCTCGCGCAACGAGGCCAGCCGGATGATGCGGTCATGCAGCGCACGGCCCGCCGGCGTGAAGACGGCGTGCCGCACCCGGCCGTCGCGGACGTCCTCCTCGAAGGCGATCAGCCCGCGCTCGTGCATGAACTTGAAGGTGCGGCTGATCGATCCCTTGTCGGCGTCGAGCAGTTGAACCATGCGCTGCGCGGTGACCCGCCCCTCGAGCGCCATCATGACCATCACCCGCCAGGTCTCGATGCCGACGGCGTACAGGGACAGGTAGGCATTGGAGGCGCCACCCGAGAGGTTGCTCGCGATCAGCGTCAGCAGGCCCGGGACGTACTTGTCCAGGTCGAGGACCGGCCCCTGGCTCGTGCGGCGGACCGAGCTGACGGCCCGGGCCCAGGCCCGTTCAGAGGTGTTTTTTGCCTTGCTGGGGCGAGACGCAGTGGCCATGGACCTTTTCGATCAACGCTGGCAGTCCGGAAGGCTCAGGGCCAGGCCCGCGAGTTCAGCCGTCATACGCAGTTGGCACCCGAGGCGGCTGTTCGCCTGCCGGGGGGCCGCCGTGCAGTCCAGCAGGTCGTCCTCATTCTGGCTCATGGGGGGCAGGCGATCGCGCCAGGCTTCGTCGACGAACACGTGGCAGGTACCGCACATGGCGGCGCCACCGCACTCCCCGATGATGCCGGTGACCTGGGCGTCGACCGCCGCACGCATGACGCTCGAACCCAGCGGCACCTCCAGCGGCACCGAGGTGCCGTCGGGCTGCGTGATGTGGATGGTGGGCACTCCTTGCCTCCTTGCCGCTTCAGGCCGGTGTGAGTTGCAGCGGCAGGGAGCGCATCGCACGCAGCGAGTTGTTCAGGTGGCGCTGGTGGGGCGCGCGCAACTCGATGCGCTTGACCCGCGCGGCGAGGGTGCGCAGGACGATCTCGCCCTCCATGCGCGCGATCACCTGTCCCACGCAGCCGTGGATGCCGGTGCCGAAGACGAGGTGACCCACGGGGTTGCGGTCCACGTCGAAGCGGTTGGGATCCTTCCACTTGCGCGGATCCCGGTTGGCGGCGCCCAGGAGCGTGAGGACTTTCTTGTCGCTCGGGATCGCGACGCCGTCGACTTCCGTGTCCTTCGAGGTCGTGCGAAAGATCGTCTGCACCACGGATTCGTAGCGCAGGCTTTCCTCGAAGGTCTGACGTGCGAGCGCCGGGTTGGCGTGCACCTTCGCGTATTCGGCCGGGTTCCGCGCCAGGGTCAGGAGCATGTTGGCGATGCCGTTGATCGTCGTGTCCACGCCGGCAGACAGGAAGGATCTCACCAGCATCGGGGCCTGTTCGTGCGTGATCTGTCCCGCATCGGCCGCCTGGTAGATCTGGTCGCCCAGTCCGCCGGTGCGCAGTGCGTCACGCTGGCAGTGGTCCATGATCCAGGACGACACGGGCTTGAGCCGCTCCATGGAGCGCGTGAGCAGGTCGTTGCGCGGGCCCAGCGCGTTGAACACCATGTCGCCGTAAAGCAGCAGGTTGTCCCGGCCCTCGGATTCGAGGCCGACCGCATCGGGGAAGACCTTCAGCGGGAAGTGCTCGGCGAGGTCTTTCACGCCGTCGATCGCGCCTTTCTCCAGTACACGGTCCACCATGGCCTCGGCCTCGGCCTCGAAGGCGTCGCGCAGTTCCTTGACGGTGCGGGGCGAGAGGATCCGGGAGATGACGGTGCGCACGACCGTGTGGTCGGGCGGGTCGGCTTCCAGCAGCAGGCTCTTGGGGCGAAACGGGGTCTCGTGCCGGAAGTTGGCCAAGCCGACGCCGGCCGACGAAATGAAGGTCTCCCAGTCACTCAGCACGGCTTGCGCTTCGGCGTGACCCGTCACCGCGTAGACGTCGTATTGCGGGAGGTGGACGACAGTGCCGGCTTCGCGGATCTGTTCGTGCATCGAATAGGGTTCGTCGATGTTCGCGTCGCTGAAGGGATCGACATCGACGCTGGGCGCCTGAGGGGCTGCTACTGCACTCATGGGGTGTCTCCTGGGTAATTGGTGGGGCCACTTTATCCGATGGTGGTTGATTGTTCAACTTGATCGGACTCGCGCTTTCCCTAGCGCGGAACAGGGCAAAAGCGGTTGCCGGCTTCGCCTCCCCTTGTTAGGATTGGTCCTACCAGTTTGGTGCGCCACAGCAAAATCATGCTCTCTCCAGAAGACAACGAAACCATTACCCGCGTCGGGTCCGCCACCCCCATGGGCCAACTCATGCGGCAGTACTGGATCCCTTTCCTGGCCGCCTCCGACGTCAAGAAGGACGGCCAGCCCTATCTGGTGCGGCTCCTGGGAGAAGACCTCGTCGCCTACCGCGACACCGAGGGGCGCGTCGGCCTGGTGGACCAGGCCTGTCCGCACCGCGGGGCGCCCATGCTCTTCGCCCGCAACGAAGGGGGGGGGATCCGCTGCATCTACCACGGCTGGAAGTTCTCGGTGGACGGTCGCTGCCAGGAGATGCCCGCCGAGCCGGCCGGCAGCCCCATGGTCAAGCGGGTCACCCTCAAGGCCTACCCGGTGCGCGAGCGCAACGGCGTCCTTTGGACCTACATGGGCCCGAGCCAGGAGCCGCCGCCGCTGCCCGACGTCGAGTGGAACCTGGTGCCCGAGTCGCATTCCCTGGTGACCTTCCGTGTCCAGGAGTGCAACTGGCTGCAGGCGCTGGAGGGCGAGATCGACTCGGCCCATGCCGCCATCCTGCATGCCCGCAAGGGCACCACGATCGGCGAATGGCGCCAGGGCCAGGACCTGAGCCCGACCTTCGAGGTGCAGCCGCACGCGGCGGGCCTGAGCGTCGCGGCCCGGCGCAAGGATGGCGCCGATCACAACTACATCCGCGTGAACCAGTTCCTGATGCCGTTCTGGACGCTGGTGCCGCCCCAGAAGCAGTACCCCGAGCTGAGCGGCCATGCGTGGGTGCCGATCGACGACCATCACACGCTGGCGATCATGTTCTCGTACACGCCCGACCAGCCTTTCTATGAAAAGTCCCGCAAGCTGTTCAAGGAGGGCTACAAGGGGCGCGAAACCGGTCACCACTCCGACGGGGCCTACGTCACCCGGTCGCTCACGACGCCCTACCGCACCTACTGGAGCCGCTTCAACCGCGCCAACGCCTACGAATACGACTACGACACGGGCATGCCCGGCCTGTGGCTCGAGGACGCCGCGTGCCAGTCCGGCGTGGCCCCCATCTACGACCGCTCCAAGGAGCACCTGGGCACCACCGATGCCGGGATCGCGCGTGTCCGGCGCATGCTCCTGGACAGTCTGCGCAAGCACGCGCAGGGCCAGCCCGCGCCGGCCCTGGACACGCCGGCGTCGTTCATGGTCCGGGCCGTGTCGATCACGATCCCGGCAGGAGGTGACTGGGTCGAACACGGTCGCGAATTCATGAAGGCGGAGCTGGGCAAGGGCTTCGGCTACACGCCGTGACACAGGCCACCCCCGCCGCCCGGACCCACCCCATGCGCCCAACCATCGACACCGACTTCCCTGACCACCAGCCACGCCCCGCGGGTGCGCCGCATCCCCTGGAGGGCCTGCGGGTGGTTGATTTTTCGCACTTCATCGCCGGCCCCTTCGCCACCCTGATCCTGGCGGACATGGGGGCCGAGGTGATCAAGATCGAGGCGCCCGGCCGGGGTGATGACCTGCGCCGGTATCCGCCCCTGCATCCCGAGCTGGACCAGGGGGCCCCCTTCGCCTGGAGCAACCGGAACAAGAAGAGCGTGGCGCTGGATCTGAAGTCGCCGGAGGGTCTCGCGCTGGCGCGTGACCTGATACGCAAGGCCGACGTACTCGTCGAAAACTTCTCCGCCGGGGTGATGCAACGCCTCGGGCTCGATCACGAGAGCTGCCGGGCCCTGAACCCCCGGCTGGTCTATTGCGCCATCGCCGCCTACAGCCGCGAGGGCGCGTTCTCCGACCGGCTCGGGTTCGACCCGATCGCCCAGGCCGAGAGCGGCTTCGTCTCGATGAACGGTTATCCCGACCGGGACGGCGTGCGCGCACTGTCGCCGGTGATGGACATCAGCACCGCGATGATGGTGGGCAATGCGGTGATGGGGGCGCTGCTGGCCCGCGAGCGCACTGGCACCGGCCAGCGGGTCGAGGTCTCGCTGTTCGATACCGCCGTCCTCATGACCGGGTATGCCACGATGCAGACCCTGTTCACCGGACGCGATCCCGAGCGCAATGGCAACACGAGCCCGGACACCTGCCCCTCCGGCGTGTTCCAAGCGAAAGACCGGTCGTTCTACATCAACAGCGGCAACGACAACATCTTCCAGCGGCTGATGACGCGCGTCCTGGACCGCCCCGACGTCGCGGCCGACCCGGCCTACGCGAGCGGGCCCCTGCGATCCCAGAGCCGGGATCGGCTCTTCGCCTTGTTGGCGCAGGCGTTTGCGCAGGAGGACTGGGCGTACTGGCAACCGCGCATGCGCGCCGCCGGCGTGCCCTGCGGCCTCGTGCGCAGCGTGAGCGAGGCGATCCGCTCGCCCGAGGCCCGTGACCATGCGCTGGTGACGCGCATCCCCCACCCGGTGCTCGGATGGATCCCCAATGTGCGGCTGCCGATCCGCTACGGCTCCACACCCCTGGCCGACCCGGTGGCGGCCCCCCGCGTGGGGGAGCACACGACGCAGGTCCTGGCTTCGGTGCTCGGACTGGACCGCAAGGAGTTGGAGCGGCTGGCCGCAGCGGGTGCCTTCGGGGCCGCGCCCGCCGTTCCCCGCCCGGAGACCGCATGAGTGCCAGCGAGGCGGCGCGGACACTGCGCGGACGGGCGGCCATCGTCGGGATCGGCGAGAGCGGCTACTACAAGCACGGACAGTCGCCGCACCCGGAGTTCAAGCTGGCCCTGCAGGCCATCCTGGCTGCCTGCGAGGACGCCGGCATCGACCCGCGAACCATCGATGGCTTCAGCGGGTTCAGCGAGGAGCGCAGCGACTCGGCCCGGCTCGCCGCCGCGCTGGGCATTCGGTCCCTGCGCACCAGCGTCATGCAGTGGGGCGGAGGCGGGGGCGGATGTTGCGCCGCGGTCGCCAACGGCGCGGCCGCCATCGCTGCGGGCCTGGCCGATTGCGTGGTGGCGTTTCGCTCCCTGGCGCAGGGGCAGTACGGCCGCTTCGGGCAGGCGATGACGTCCCCGACGATTTCCGGCGAGCGGGCCTACCTGGTGCCGTATGGCGTGCTCGCGCCGCCGCAACGCTTTGCGATGCGCGTGCGCCGTTTCATGCACGAGCACGGCATGAGGCAGGAGGCGATGCGCGCCATCGCGATGGCGTCCTACCACCATGCCCAGGCCAATCCGCGCGCCTTGATGCGCGGCAAGCCCCTCACGGAATCGGCCTACGACGCCTCGCGCTGGATCGCCGAGCCCTTCCACCTCTATGACTGCTGCATGGAAAACGACGGCGCCAGCGCCGTCATCCTGGTGGCGGCCGATCGTGCGCGCCACCTGCGCCAAAAGCCCGCCTACGTACTGGGCGCAGCGACGGGCGCAGGCCACCGCTTCGCCGCCATCCCCCACAACTCGACGCATTACGCCAGTGCCAACTTCGAGACGCTGGCCCACGACCTCTTCGAGATGGCCCGGCTCACCCCGGCCGACGTGGGCAGCGTCCAGAGCTACGAGAACTTCACGGGCGGGGTCGCGATGGCCCTGGCCGAGCACGGCTTCTTTCCGCCCGCACAGGCCAATGAATTTCTCACGCTGGCCAACCTCACCGCGCCGGGGGGGCGGTTGCCGCTCAATACCAGCGGCGGCAACCTGGCCGAGTGCTATGTGCACGGCTTCGAGCTGATCGTCGAGGCGGTGCGCCAGGTGCGCGGGACCTCCACCAGCCAGGCCCCGCGCCACGACGTCGCCCTGGTGATCGGCGGGCCGATGGTGGCCCCGGCGAGCAATCTGTTGATCGGATCGGGAGACGCGCTGTGACCGCACCGCAGATCAAGGCGGCTACCGCCTACTTGCCGGACGGACTGCCGGCGCCCGTGCCGGAGGCCGACGGCCTCTCGGCACCCTACTGGGAAGGCCTGCGCCAGGAGCGGCTGTTGGTGCAGCGCTGCCCGGCCTGCGGGCAGTGGCAATTCGGCCCGGAGTGGCTGTGCCACCAATGCCACCGTTTCGATCCCGACTGGGTGCAGGTCGCCCCGCAAGGCCTGATCTACAGCTGGGAACGTGTCTGGCACCCGTCGCATCCGGCGCTCAAGACCCACGGACCGTACCTGGCGGTTCTCGTCGAGCTGCCCGATGCGGGGCATGTGCGCATGGTCGGCAACCTGCTGGGCGATCCGCTCCAGGAGGCGACGATCGGCGCCCGCGTGCAGGGGGTCTTCGAGCACCATCCGGCGGCGCAACCGGCGGCGCAACCGGCTTTTTCGCTGCTGCAGTGGAGGCTGGCCTGAGCGCGCAGTCCCCCGAGGCGCCGCCGCTCCCACGCTGACCCCGCGTATTCGTCCACACAACCTCGTCCACACAACCACCCCAAGGAGACCCGCCATGACATCGACAACCCGCCGCCGCGTGATCCAGGGCATGGCCGCGGCCACGGCCGCCAGTTGCCTGGGCCGGATGCCCGCACTGGCCCAGGGCGGCGACGCCTATCCCTCCAAGCCGATCCGCCTGGTCGTTCCCTACCCGGCAGGCGGAACCACCGACCAGCTGGCGCGCGCCATCTCGCAGCCGCTGCGCGAGATCCTGGGGCAGCCGATCCTGATCGACAACCGCGTCGGCGCGGGTGGCACCATCGGCACCGACCACGTCGCCAAGCAGCCGGGCGATGGCTACACCTTGCTTTTCGGCAACAGCGGCCCGAGTGCGACCGCCTCGCTGATGCGCAAGCTGCCCTATGACGTGCGCAAGGATTTCCGGCCGCTGTCCGCCGTGGTGCGTGTGCCCCTGATCCTCGCGGTGCCGGCCGACAGCCCGCACAAGACCGTTCGCGAATTCGTGGACTGGGCCCGCAAGGAAGGCAACCGCCTCAATTACGGTTCGACCGGGATCGGTGGCAGCTCGCACCTGGCGAGCGAGTACTTCAATGAACTCGCAGGCACCAAGGTCCAGCACATTCCCTATGCCGGGGGCGGCCCCCTGGTGACCGGTTTCGCCGGCGGGCAGGTGCACATGGCCTTCGTCACCGGCCTCGATGGTGCGGCCATGGTCCAGGCCGGCAAGATCCGCTACCTGGCCGTCGCCTCGCCCCGGCGGACCGACGTGCTGCCCGGCCTGCCGGCCATCGCCGAGGACGTTCCCGGCTTCAGCGCGGTCGTCTGGTTCGGCGTGCTGGCGCCGAGCGCCCTGCCCGATGCCCTCGCGACCAAGGTGTCCAGCGCCATCGCCGCGGCCGTCCAGACGCCCGAGGTGCGCAAGCTGTTCATCGAACGCAACGTGGAGCCTTACGGCAGCACGCCGCAGGAGCTCCAGAAGCTGATCGACACTGAAATCACGCAGTGGGGACCGGTGATCAAGCGGTCGAACATCACGGGCTGACCCGCCCGGCAGCTTCCCGGCCCTGGGTCAGCGCGGCAGCCCCAGCCCCCGCTGGGCGATCAGGCTGCGCTGGATCTCGTTGGTGCCGATGCTGATCACCCACATGAGTGAGTGGCGCAGCTGCTGCTCGAAGCGGCCCTGGGCGAGCGCGCCTGGCGCGTGCTGGGAGAGTGCCGCAACCGGGCCCAGCAGCTCCAGCGCCGCTTCGCCGTAGCGCTCCATCAGCTCGCCCGAGTACACCTTGCTGATGGCGCCCACCTCGGGTGGCGTGGTGCCGCTCTCGGCCAGCTCGGCGCAGTGGATCATCAGCCGCCGGCCGACTTCGATCTCGCCGGCCAGCTGGCCGATGCGCTCACGCACCAGCGGGTCGTCGCGCAGGTCGGCGCGCGCCCGAATCTCGCGGCACAGGCAGTCAAAGCCGTGGGCCACCTTGAGCACGATGCCGCCGCCGATGGTGCCGCGCTCGTTGGCCAGCGCGTCGGTAAGTACCTTCCAGCCGCCGTTGACCGGGCCGACCAGGTTCTCGCGCGGCACGCGCACGCCGTCGTAGAAGATGTTGGCGAAGCTGCCGTCGTACATCGTCACCGCCGGCTTGACGGTGATGCCCGGCGAGTCCATGGGCACCACGAACATGCTGATGCCGGTGTGTTGCGGCTGCGCGTTCTTGTCGGTGCGGGCGGCCAGGAACATGTAGCGGCCCCAATAGGTGGTCGTCCAGATCTTCTGGCCGGTGATCACCCATTCGTCGCCCTCGAGCACGGCGCTGGTGCGCAGCGAGGCCAGGTCGCTGCCGGCGTCGGGCTCGCTGTAGCCCATGCCGTGCATGACCTCGCCGCGCAGGATTTCCGGCAGGTAGCGCGCCTGCTGCTCGGGCGTGCCGTACATCATCAGCGCATTGGCCTGCACCGACGCGCCAAAGCGCGGCGTCTCGGCCCGCTCCATCACCTCCAGGAAGCCGATCTGCTCCAGGGGGGTGCGGGCCTGCCCGCCGTGCGCCTCGGGCCAGGCCATGCCGATCCAGCCGGTGCGCCCCAGGTCGAGGGCAAAGGACGGATCGAATTCACGGTCATGGAAAGGCTGGGCGTCGAACGCGCGCTTGCGCTCGCCGCTCCAGTGCGTGGCCAGCCACTGCCGCACTTCCTCGCGGAAGGCGTTGCCCGCGGCGCCCAGGTCGTATTCCGGCAGGCGGCCGTCGGGCGTGTCGAGCAGGGCGGCGGCCATCTCGGCCCGCGCCCGGCGGGTGCTGCCCAGCACCAGGGTGTCCAGGTGGGCGCGGCGGAAGTGCCGCGGCGCCTCGTGTTCCTCGGCATAGCCGATGGCACCGAAGGCATGCTGCGTCTCCAGCGACGTCTGGCGCAGCGCCGGGCCGCCGACGCTCAGTGCGGCATGGCCGTAGTAGCGCCAGTCCTCCACCCCGAAATCGCAGGCCTGCGCTGCATGCGCGAGCGTGAGACGCGCGCCCTCGAGCATGATGAGGTTGTTCGCCAGCTTGTGCTGGATCGCCTGGAAGCGGCCGATCGGCTGCCCGAACTGGCGCCGCTCCTTGGCGTAGTCCACCACCATCTCGAAGGCGCGCTGCGCCGCGCCGCGCGCCCGTGCGAGCAGCAGCAACGCCGCGCACAGCTGCAGGTCACCCAATCGCGCGTCGTCGATCGTGATGACGGTGGCCGGCACCCGGGCCAGGCGCACCTCGCACCAGCCGTCGGCGCCGAGTGCGCGCGAGGGATGCACCTGCACCCCGGCGTGGCCCAGGTCCACCAGCGCCAGCCCGTCGGGGGTGGCCACCGCCAGCGCTGTGGCCGTGGCGGCGCCGTCCACGAAACGCAGCACGCCCTCCAGGGTGTCGGCATGCCACACCAGCGAGGCGGCCTGCGGGTCCGGGTCGAGCTCGCCCATCGACAGGGCGACCCGCGCGCTGCCGTCCTGCACGCCATCGAGCAGCGTCGCGGGCAGGGCGGCAGGAGCGCCTGCGCCGGTAGGCCTCAGGGCCAGGTTCAGGAGGGCCGCCCCCAGCACATGCCCCGGGGCCGCGGCGCGTCCCAACTCCTCCATGACCACCACCAGCTCGCGCAGGCCGCCCGTTTCAGGGTCAGCGCCCAGCGCCATCAGGCCCTGGCCGGCCAGGCCCTGGTCCAGGGCGGTGACGGCGGCGGCGTCGCTTGCCCGCTCGACCGCCCCGGCTGCGGGCCAATGGGTCTCCAGGAAGCCGCGTACCGAGTCGCGCAGCAGGCCGCGCTCTTCGTCACCGGGCAGGAGGTGGCGGTCCACGCGTGTCATCGGCCACCTCCAAACACGCCCTGGGCGCGCAGCGCATTCAGTTGGCCCGGTGAGAGACCCAGCTTCTCGTGCAGCACTTCGTCGGTGTGCTCACCCAGTTGCGCGAGCTGGTCACGCGCGGCCAGCGGCGTCGCCGACAGGAGATAGGGCGCATTGGCAACCAGGAAGCGCTCGCCGCGGGCGTGCAGCGCCGTCATGGTGCCCCGGGTCAGCGTCTGCTCGTCGTTCATCGCTTCGCCCACGCTGCGGTACCGTGAGCACGGCACCCCTGCGCGCATCAGCTGCTCTTCGCACTGCGCGCCGGTGCGCACCGAGGTCCAGGCCTCGATCAGCGCCAGCAATTCCGACCAGTGCGCTTCCTTGTCGGCCACGGTGGCGAACCGGACGTCGGTCTTGCCCTGGGGGTAGCCGATCACGTCGAACAGGACCTCCAGGTTCTTCTGCGTCACCGCGGCGACCATGACGTAGCCGTCGCTGCAGCGCACCGGCTCGTAGACCTGGCGCGGCCGCTCGGGCGGGAACTGCGCGGCCTGCATTTCGTAGATCAGCATGCCCAGGACCGAGTCCATCAGCGACACGTCGATGGCCTGGCCCCGGCCGCTGCGCTCGCGCTCGTACAGGGCCAGCTGGATGGCGCCGAAGGCGTGGGAAGCGCCCAGCACATCGGCGATGAAGATGCCGTTATTGGCCGGGCGATCAGCGCCCCGCTGGTAGCCGTTGTAGGCCATCTCGTAGCCCGAGGCGGCGTGGATCACCGGCGCATAGGCGGGCGTCTGCGCCCGCGGCCCCTGCTGGCCGAAACCGGAGATCGAGGCGTAGACCAGGCGGGGGTTGTCGGCGGCCAGGCTGGCGTAGTCCAGGCCCAGGCGCTGCATCACGCCGGGTCGGAAGTTCTCGACCACCACATCGGCGCGCAGTGCCAGCTCGCGCGCCAGCCGGCGGCCTTCGGCGTTGCCCAGGTCGAGCACGATGCTGCGCTTGCCGCAGTTCATCGAGGCCCAGTAGGTGCTGAAGCCGCCCTTGACCGGATCGCGCTGTCGCACGACGTCTCCGTCGGGCGCCTCCAGCTTGATCACGTCGGCGCCGGCGTCGGCCATCATGCGGGTGGCCATCGGGCCGGACATCACGATGGTGAAGTCCAGAACGGTCAGGCCTGACAGCGCGTCGCGTCGTTCGGTGGAGGAGGTCATGGCTGCACAAGGGTGAGAGAGAACACCCGCACAGCATCTCTCGTGCGGCTTGGCTGTTCAATGCGGCGGGTGGAACAACATCTGTGCCGGGGCGGCACAGGCCATCATGCGGCGGCGGATCAAGGGCGTGCGGTCAGGCCCGGCAAGGTGTCCAGGTGCTCGATCACGTGGTCCAGAAAGGCCTTGACACGGACGCTCAGGTGACGCCGGCTGGGGTAGACGGCGTAGATCGGTTCGGGGTCGGCGGCGTACTCGTCAAGGACCGTCACCAGCTGCCCCTGCTGGACCTCGCGGGCCACGCGCAGCTCGATCAGCCGCGCCAGGCCCAGGCCGGCCGTCGCCAGCGCGGACAGCACGTCGCCGTCGCTGGCGGCCACCGGCCCGGTGGGCGTGAACGCCCGCACCGTGTCGCCGTCCTTCATGGGCCACTGGCCGCGGTAGGACCCGGGCAGGAAGTTCAGGCACTGGTGCGCCGCCAGGTCATCGGGCGTTCGTGGTGTGCCGTGGCGCTTGAGGTAGGCGGGCGAGGCATAGATGCGCCACGGCACGGAGGTCAGCCGGCGCGCCACCAGCGTGGAATCGGGGATGGTGCCGCTCTGGAAGGAAACGTCGATCTGCTGGTCGAACATGTCGGGCGCGGTCGCCGAGAGCACCAGCTCGATGCGCAGCTTGGGGTACTTCTCGCAGAAGGAGGGCAGCATCGGCGTGAGCCAGAAGCGGGCGAAGGCGGGGGTGCTGCCCACGCGCAGCAGGCCGCTGGCCTCGGCCAGGCTGGGGCTGAGCGAGGCCTCGGCTTCCTCCAGGGCCAGCATCACCTTGTGCGCGGCGGCCAGGAAGCGCTCGCCTTCCTGCGTCAGCTTGAGCACGCGCGAGGTGCGGTGAAACAGGCGCACGCCCAGGCGGTTTTCCAGGCGCTGCACCACCTTGCTGATGGTGGAGGGGTCCAGGTCCAGGCTGCGCGCGGCGGCCGAAAAGCTCGACTCCTCGGACACGCGAAGGAAGAAGGACAGTTCGCGGATGTTTTCGTGCAGGGTCACAGCCGGCAAGTCTACCGTCCATGCAAATGAGTGCATGGATGCATGGCCAGCACACAGCCAGACGGCAATTCACCCCCCGAATTGGACGGGTGGGGTCGCCAGGCTCGGCCGGACGGGATCAGGCGGTGACCGGCTCGCTGCGCGGGGCCGCCGGCGTGTGGCTCAGCGATCGAAGGATGAAGGCGGCCGCGCGCTCGCCGATCATCATCGACGGTGCCGCCGTGTTGCCGCCGATGATGTTGGGCATGATCGACGCGTCGGCCACGCGCAGGCCTTCCACCCCATGTACGCGCAGGGTCGGGTCGACGACCGCCATGGGATCGCGCGAGGGGCCCATCTTGCAGGTGCCCACCGGGTGGTAGGTGGTGGAGCAGGTCGAGCGGATGAACTGCTCGAGCTCTGCGTCGCTGCGCAGGTCGTTGCCCGGGAAGATCTCGCGCCCGGCATAGCGCGCCAGGGCGGGTTGGGAGGCGATGCGCCTTGCCTCTTCGAGCGCCACGCGCAGCGTGTCCACATCGCGGCGGTCCTCCAGGAAGGCGGGCCGCATCACCGGCTTGGCCAGGGGGTCGGCCGAGGCCAATTCCAGGGTGCCGCGCGTGGCGGCGCGCAGCACCGACACATGGCACATGAAGCCGTGACGCTGGGGCAGGGTGCGCGCGCTTTCCTTCATGCCCACCATGAAGGTGTACTGCACGTCGGGCCGGTCCAGGCCGCTGCGCGTTCGCAGGAACCCGCCCGCCTCGGCGGCGTTGCTCGCCAGCATGCCCCGGCGGCCCAGCAGGTACTTCAGGGGCGCCAGCGCATTGCGCGGCGCCGCGCGCCAGGTCATAGCGTAGCTCTCGCCGCCCGGGTTGTCCATCGCCAGCGAGGCGGTGGGGTGGTCCTGCAGGTTGGCGCCCACGCCCGGGAGGTCGGCCACGACGGAAATGCCGTGCGCGCGCAGGTGGGCGGCCGGCCCGATGCCTGAGAGCATCAGCAGCTGCGGCGAGTTCACGGTGCCGGAGCTGACCACCAGCTCCTGCGTGCAGCGCAAGGCCACGCGCTCGCCGTGCCGGCGCATCACCAGCCCGGTGACGCGGCGGCCTTCGAAGCTCAGGCGCTCGACCATCGCATCGGCAAAGACCGTGAGGTTGGGGCGTGCCAGCGCAGGGTGCAGGAAGGCGCGCGAGCTGGACAGCCGCACGCCGCCGCGCTGGTTCAGTTCGAACAGCCCGAAGCCGTCCTGCTCCGCGCCGTTGAAATCGTCATTGAGCGGGTGGCCCGCCTGTCGGGCCGCTTCCACGAAGCCCTGCGCCAGCACGTGCGGGTCGCGCAGCCTCTGCACGTCGAGTTCGCCCTGGGTGCCGTGGAAGGCGTTGCCGCCGGCCGCCCGGTTCTGGTGCTGCTTGAAGACGGGCAGCACGTCGTCCCAGCCCCAGCCCTCGCAGCCCTGGGCGGCCCAGTCTTCGTAGTCCAGCCGGTGGCCGCGGATGTACACGGTGCCGTTCACCGACGTGCAGCCGCCGAAGACCTTGCCGCGCGCGCAGGGGATGGTGCGGCCGTTCACGCCGTCGCCGCCCGTGAACTGGTGCATCCAGTTGTAGCGCTCGTGCGGCAGCAGGAAGATGTTGCCGATGGGCAAAGTCGTCTTCAGGTTGACCGGGAAGTGGGTGTCGGCCGGCCCGGCCTCCACCACGGCCACCCGGATGGACGGATCGGCCGACAGGCGGTTGGCGATGACGCAGCCGGCAGCGCCGGCGCCGACCACGATGAAGTCAAACTCTGGGGCCGTGAGGGGTGTGGGAGAGGGCATGGTGGCGACCGGAGACGGATCAGCTGCAGACCTTAGCAGGTTGCGTCAGAGTCCTGGAAGACGCAACGGGCCGCCCGGCCAACGACCTGTGACGAAGCGGCATAGACACGCCGGCCACCCGGGGGCCGCCTGCCCGCCGGATCTCCGCGTGGACCCCTGTCCGCAGCCCGGGGATCGCCCTGCCCGGTGTGCCCCGGTTTCACAGATGCTGTGCATCCTGCTTCGTTGAAGCAGCGGCCGGGTCCTCCTGATACTGCCGTGGCCTTGCATCGGCGCGTCGTGGTCGTCGCGTGGCGCAGGCTCAACACGTACTCAAGGAGACACCGCTCATGATCTCGATCCGCCGGCTTCGTGCCCCCCTGACCGCCCTGGCCGTCGCCCTGTGTGCGATGAGTGCACAGGCCCAGACCGTCCTGAAGCACTCCAACTGGTTCCCTGAGGGCCAGGTGATGCGGGTGAAGGTCATCGAGCCCTGGATCGCGGAGGTGGCCAAGGTCACCAACGGCCGCGTGAAGATCGAGACCCTGCCCAAAGTGGTCGGCAGCGTGCTCGGCCAGTACGACGTGGCCCGCGACGGCCAGGCCGACATCGTGGTGTTCAGCAACGGCTACACCCCGGGCCGCTTCGACATCCTGGAAATCGGCGAGCTGCCCTTCATGGGCGACAAGCCGGAGTTCTTCGGTCCCGCGCTGCACCGGTTCTACACCAAGCACACCGCCCAGTACGGCGAGTACAAAGGGGTGCATCCGCTGGCCGTGTTCGTGGTGGCGCCGCCTCAGCTGTTCAACAGCAAGCGCGCCTTGCGCTCGGTGGCCGACTTCAAGGGCCTGAAGGTCCGCAGCAACTCCGGGGGCACCACCACGGCGCTGACCCTGCTGGGTGCGGTGCCGGTGTCCAAGCCCGCGACCGAGACCTATGAGCTCATGTCGTCGGGCGTGCTGGACGGTACGGTCATGCCGCCGGAATCGATCCTTCCCTTCAAGCTGGTGGAGCAGTCCAACTTCGCGACCATCATCCCGGGCGCGCTGACCAACTCCATCCTCACGCTGGCCATCAACGAGGACAAGTGGAAGTCGCTGTCGCAGGCCGACCGTGACGCGATCAGCAAGATCTCGGGCGAGGTGTTCTCGCGCAACATCGGCCTGGCCTACATCGCGGGCAACGAAGCCACCTGGGACGCCATGCGCAAGGCCGGCAAGTCCATCGAGACGGCCAACCCGCAGATGGTGGCCGAGATGAAGAAGGTGCTGGCACCGATGGAAGCGGCCTGGGCAGACAAGGCCCGCAAGAAGGGCGTGACCGACCCGCAGAAGCTGCTCGACGCGCTGCGCGCCGAAGTGGCGGCCGTGACGGCGGGCAAGTAAGTCCATGAAGGCCCTGCCTGGCGCCCGGGTGGCGCGCACGCTGGAGTCCGCCAGCGGCGCCCTGCTGCTGGTCATGATGCTGGTGGTGCTGGTCGATGTGGTGCTGCGCAACCTCTTCAACCGTCCCCTGCCCTGGGGCACGGAGGTGCTGGAGGTGGTGCTGGCCGCCATGGTCTTCCTGCTCTACCCCACGCTGGCGCGCCAGGGGGGGCATATCACGGTCGACCTGATTCCGGTGCCCAAGGCGCTTCAACGCCTGCAGACCGTGGTGTCTGACCTGCTCGGCGGCCTGCTGTTCGGGCTGATTGCGGTGTGCCTGCTGCGGCAGGCCAGGCGGGCGGCAGACTTCGGCGAGGGCACGCCGCTGCTGCAGATCCCGCACGCCTGGACGCTGGGCGTGATGGCGGCGCTGGCGGCGGTGGCGGTATTGGGTTTCCTGATTTCCGCAGTCTGGCGACCCCGCGCCGGCGAAGCTGCCTCTGAACACCCCCCAGCCCAGGAGACTGTCTGATGCTTACCGCCTCGATCGGTTTTCTGGTCGCCTTCATCCTCATCCTCACGCAGACGCCCATCGCCACCGCCCTCGGGGTGACCGGCGTAGTCGGCTACATGATGCTTTCCGGGCTTACGCCCACGCTGAGCATGGTGGCCACCGTCACGCGTGAGAGCACGCTGTCGTATTCGCTCATCGTGCTGCCGCTGTTTGTGCTCATGGGCAACCTGGTGGCGGGTGCCGGCATCTCCCAGGACCTGTTCCGTGCCGCGCAGGCCCTGATCGGCCGTCGCCGCGGCAGCCTGGCCATGGCCACGGTGGCCGCCTGCGGCGGATTCGGTGCGATCTGCGGCTCGAGCGTGGCCACGGCGGCCACGATGGGCCGCGTGGCCATTCCGGCCATGCGCCAGCTGGGCTACGCGGACTCGCTGTCGGCGGGCGCGGTGGCGGCCGGCGGCACGCTGGGCATCCTGATCCCGCCCAGCATCATCATGGTCATCTACGGCATTGCCACCCAGACGCACATCGGCCAGCTGTTCGCAGCCGGCATCGTCCCGGGCATCCTGGCCATCCTGGGCTACATCGCGGCGGTTCAGTGGTCGGTGTGGCGCAACCCGGCGGTGGCCCCCGTGGCCGACGACCTGGCGCGCGCGCAGCTGGGGCCGCTGATGCGCGCCCTGTGGCCGGTGGTGGTGATCTTCGCGGTGGTGATGGGCGGCATCTACGGCGGCCTGTTCACCTCGGTGGAGGCCTCGGGCATCGGTGCCTCGGCGGCGCTGGTCTTCGCGCTGGCCCGCCACGGGCTGAAGCTGCCCGCGATCTGGGACATCCTGGTCGACACCGCCAAGACCTCGGCGGTCATGATCGCGATCGTGCTGGGCGCGGCCTTCTTCGGCGAGTTCATCAACCAGTCCGGCGTGCACGAGTCCCTGCTGTCGGTGGTCAAGGGCTCGGGGCTGTCGCCCCTGGGCGTGATCGCCTTGATCGTGGTCATCTACCTGCTGCTGGGCTGCGTGCTCGAGAGCCTGTCGATGATCCTGATCACGGTGCCCATCTTCTTTCCCATCGTGCAGGCCCTGGGCTACGACCCGGTGTGGTTTGGCATCGTGGTGGTGATGGTGGTGGAGATCGGGCTCATCACGCCGCCGGTGGGGGTGAACCTGTTCGTCATCCGCTCGGTGGTGCCCGACATCCCGCTAGCCACTGTGGTGCGGGGCGTGGTGCCTTTCATCGTGGCCGACGTGGTGCGGGTGACGGTGATCGTGCTGGTGCCGGCGCTGTCGCTGTGGCTGCCGCGGCTGATGTTCCCCGCCGTCTGAGGGACGGCGCCTGAGGTCCTGCGCGCTCCAGTCCCGCGCGCTCAGGCGGCCACGGCCTGCTTCATGTGCACGCGCACCGGCAGGCGCTTGAGGCCCCCCACGAAGGAGGTTTCGACCCAGGCGGGCTCACCGTCCAGCTCGAAGGAGTCCACGCGCGCCAGCAGCTCCTTGAACAGGATCTGCAGCTCCAGCTTGGCCATGAACATGCCCAGGCACACGTGCGCACCGAAGCCGAAGCCCACATGGCGGTTGGGCGTGCGGTCGACGCGGAAGCTGAACGGCTGCTCGAAGATCTCCTCGTCACGGTTGGCCGAGGGGTAGCACAGCATCAGGTGCTGACCGGCCCGGATCTCGCGGCCGCGCAGCACATAGTCCTCGGTGGCGGTCCGGAAGAAGTGCTTCACCGGGGAGACCCAGCGCACCATTTCATCGACCGCCGGGCCCACCAGCTCCGGGTTGCGCTGCAGCTTGCGCCACTCCTCGGGGTTACGAATGAGCTCCAGCAGGCCGCCCGCCGCCGTGCCGCTGGTGGTGTCGTGGCCGGCACTGGCCAGGGCCACGTAGTAGGAGGAGGCCTCATAGTGACCGATCGGCCGGCCGTCGACCGAGGCATTGGCGATCACCGAGGCCACGTCGTCGCGAGGGCGCAGGCGCCGGTCTTCGCTCACGCCGTCGAAATAGGCCACGTAGTCCTGCGTGGCGCGGATCAGGTCGGAGCCCTTCTGCACCTCGGGGTCGCCGCCGCCGAAGTAGGCCTGGGTGATGCGCAACAACCGCGCCTCGTCCTCGGGGGGCAGGCCCAGGATCATCATCACCACGCGCAGCGGAAACCACACGGCGATGTCGCTGTAGAAGTCACAGGCCGGGCCGCGCGCCTCGAGTTCGTCGACAGTGCGCCGGGCCAGGGCGGCGATGCGGTCTTCCAGCAGCTTGACCTGCTTGGGCTGGAACCAGGCCTGGGTGAGCGCCCGGTAGGTCTTGTGGTCGGCACCGTCCATCTGCGGCAGGCCCCGCACCAGGTGCGGCTTGCCGTCCATCAGAGTCTTGATCTGCTGCTCGAAGTCAATGCTGAAGAGTTTGGAGCGCGGCGCATTGAGGAACTTGTCCTGCAGGCGCTCGATCTCCATCACGTCGGCATGCTTGGTGACGGCCCAGAAGGGGCGAAAGCCGTCGGGTTCGGTCCAGTGCACCGGGTCTTCGGCGCGCAGGCGGGTGAACAGCGCATGCTGCGTGTCCAGGTTGCCGTAGGTGCGGTTGCTCGCCAGGGCGTTGTCGAGGTCGCGGTCGATCATGAGGGGCTCCTCCGGTTCAACGGGCTCAGGGCTGGACCACCACCCGGCCGTTCACGCGGCCCTGGGCGATGTCCTCGAAGATGGTGTTGAGGTCGTGCATGGGCCGGGTCTGCAGCGGCACGGTGCGCACGCGGCCGCTGCGCAGCAGGGCCATCAACGCATGAAATTCGGCGAGCGATCCCACGTAGGAGCCGACGATCCTGAGGTGGCGCATGGGCAGCAGCGGGATCGACAGGTGGGTGCCGCCGCCGAACAGCCCCACCTCGACGAGCGTGCCGCCCTTGCGCAGTGCCGCCAGGCCCCATTCGAAGGTGGCGGGCAGGCCCACGAAGTCGACGATACCCAGGGCGCCGCCGTCGGCAAAGCGCCGCAGGGCCGCGCCGCTGTCCGGTGCGCTGATGTCGATCACGGCGTCGGCCAGCGGCCGGGCGAACGCCAGCTTGGCCGGGTCGCGGTCCACCAGCACCACCCGGGCCTTCGGGTGCAGCTCGCGCACCAGCCCCAGGGCGGCCAGGCCCAGGCCGCCCGCGCCGATGATGCCCAGCGTGTCCTCCTCGTCGGCCTGCGGCAGCTTGCGCAGGGCCGAATAGGCGGTGACGCCCGAGCAGCTGGCGGTGGCGGCCACCTGGGGGTCCACGCCGGTGGTGGGCACCAGGTAGCGCGGGTGCGGAGCCAGCACGTACTGGGCATAGCCGCCGGGGCGGCGTGTGCCCAGGGAGATGGGGCTCTCGCAGTCGATCTCGCGGTCCTTGCGGCAGTGACGGCACTGACCGCAGCCGATCCAGGGAAACACCACCACCGGCCCCTCGGGCACCTGGCCCTCGGCCTGCGGTCCCCAGGCATCGGCGGTGCCCACGATCTCGTGGCCCATGGTCAGGGGCAGGTGGATGCCGATTCGGCCCAGCTCGATGCGCTGGCCGGCGCCCAGGTCGTAGGCGCCATCGCGCAGGTGCAGGTCGCTGTGGCAGACGCCGCAGGCCTGCACGCGCACGCGCACCTCGGTGCCGGTGGGAACGGGCCGGGGCGCGATCACCTGCTGCAGCGGCCGCCCCCACGCCAGCACCTGCCAGGCCTGCATGGTGTCGGGGGAGGTCATGACAGGGCTCTCACGACGGCCTTGGGCATGAGGTGGTCGTGCAGCCCCTCGATGCCCATCTCCGCCCCCAGGCCGCTGGACTTGCGCCCGGCAAACGGCATCTCGGGCGCGCTCACCGCGAAGGTGTTGAGGCTCACGTTGCCCGCTTCCAGGCCGTGCTGCAGATGATGCGCGGCATCCAGCGACCGGGTGAAGCCGTACGAGGCCAGCCCGTAGTCCGTGGCGTTGGCGCGCGCGATGGCGTCGTCCAGGTCACGGTACGGCGCCACCAGGGCCAGCGGACCGAAGGGCTCCTGGCTCATGGCCCGGGCCTGCGCCGGCATGTCCGCGAGGACGGTGGGCGCGAAGAACTCGCCCTGCGAGCCCACGCGCCGTCCGCCACACAGCAGGCGGGCGCCCTGGGCGGTGGCGTCGTCGCAGAAGTCCTGCATGGCCTGCACGCGTCGCGCGTGCGCCAGGGGACCCATCTGCACCTGGGGGTCGAAGCCGTGGCCCACCCGGAGCGCGCCGGCTCGGGCGCCCAGTGCAGACACGAACCGGTCGTAGACGCTTTCCTGGACGAAAAAGCGGGTGGGGCATAGACACAGCTGGCCCGCGTTGCGGAACTTGGCCGCCAGCGTGAGCTCGACGACCTTGTCCACATCCACCCCGTCGGTGACGATCACCGGCGCATGGCCGCCCAGCTCCAGCGTGGCCTTCTTCAGGGCCTGTGCCGCCAGCGTGGCCAGCGTCCGTCCCACGGGCACCGAACCGGTGAAGCTGATCTTCTGGATGGCGTCATGCGCAATGAGCCGGGACGACACGTCAGCCGGCCGGCCGTAAAGGAGGTTGAGCACGCCCGGCGGCAGGCCGGCTTCCTGGCACAGCATGGCGATGGCCACCAGGATGCCCGGTGTCTCCTCCGCTGGCTTGAGCACCACCGTGCAGCCGGCGGCCAGTGCGGTCGCGATCTTGCGCGTCGAGAGTGCAGCAGGAAAGTTCCAGGGCGAAAAGGCCGCGACCGGGCCCACGGGCTCCCACAGCACGGTCTGGTCGACGCCAGCCTGCCGGGCCGGCACCGTCCGTCCGTAGGCGCGTTTGCCTTCTTCGGCCATCCACTCGAAGGTGTCGGCGCTGTTCCTCACCTCCAGCAGCGCTTCGGGCAGCCGCTTGCCTTGCTCCAGCGTGATGATGGCGGCAAGACGCTCCTCGTCGTGCCGGATCCTGGCCGCGATGCCTTGCAGCAGGCGGCCGCGCTCCAGGGCGGGCACGGCGCGCCAGGTCCGAAAGGCCTGTCGCGCCGCCTCAGCCGCGTGGTCGATGTCGTCCAGGGTGGCCAGGGGCAGCCGCGCGATTTCCTGGCCGTCGGCCGGGTTGATCACCGGCTGCGTGTCGCGGCCGCCAGTGATCCACTGACCGTCGATGAGCAAACCCAGCGAGGGATAGCTTGCGAGCGCGGAAGAGGGCGTGTACATGGGGGCCAGGCGACAGGTCACTTCATGCCGAAGCGTGCCTTGCGTTTTTCCTTGAAGGCCAGCGTCGCCTCCTTGTGATCGGCCAGCTCGAAGGTCACCTGCTCGAGCGCCATGGAGGCCTCCAGCAGACGGTTCACCCGGTCCTTGACGATCTGGTTGATCGACAGCTTGGTCCAGCGCGTGGCCCACACCGGCCCGTCGGCCAGCTCCTGGGCGATGGCCTTGGCAAAGGCCAGCACCTCACCGCGGGGCTTGACATGGTTCACCAGCCCGATGCGCTCGGCCTCGACGCCCTGGAGCAGCGTGCCGCGCATGAGGTATTCCTTGGCCTTGTTCACGCCGATGAGCAGCGGCCAGATCACGGTGCCGCCGTCGCCTGCCACCAGGCCCACCTTGTTGACATGGGTGTCGCCGATCCGCGCGTCGTCGGCGATCACGGTGATGTCGCACAGCAGCGCCGTGGTGGCAGCCAGTCCGATGCAGTCGCCGTTGATCGCCGCGACGATGGGCTTGTCCAGCTCGAGGTGGCGGGTGACCAGGCGGCGGCTGATCATGGGGTCGTGCACCTCGCCCTCTTCCAGCACGTCGCCGCCCGGGCGGTCGTTCATGGCCTTCACGTCGCCGCCGACGCTGAACCACTTGTCGGCGCCGGTGAGCACGATGGCATAGACCTCGGGGTCGTCGCCCAGATCGTCCCAGATGCTGCGCAGTTCGCGGATCAGCCGCTGGTTGATGGCATTGCGCGCCTGCGGGCGGTTCAGGGTGACCGTGGCCACCCGGTTGGAGACTTCGACCTTGAGGTCGTGGTAATGGGCATAACGGGACATGGTGATTTCCTTGGGGTTTATGAATGGGCTGCGGCGTCAGTCCGCCTTGATGTTGTTGTCGCGCACGACCTGGCTCCAGCGGGCTGCGTCCTCGCTGATCAGGGCGCCGAGCTGGGCAGGGCTGATCGTCCGGGTCTGCTGGCCCAGGCCGGCCATGCGCTCCTGGATGTCCTTTTGCGCCGTGATGGCGTTGAGGGTGCTGTTGAGCTTGTTCACGATCTCGGGCGGGGTGCCCGGGCTGGTGACAAAGCCGAACCAGGTCTCGGCCGAGTAGCCAGGCAGCACGCTGGCCACCGTCGCAAGCCCCGGGCTGAGCGCACTGGGTTGCGCCGAGGTCACGGCCAGCAGCTTGAGCTTGCCGCCGCTGACCATGTCGCGCATGGCGTTTGACATGCTGGTGATGAGCAGCTGCACCTCACCGGTCAGCACGGCCGTGGTGGTGGGTGCCTGGCCGCGGTAGGGCACGTGGGTCATCTTCAGTCCGGCGGTCTTCGCGAAGAGCTCGCTGGAGAGGTGACCGAAGGAGCCCACGCCCGCCGAGGCGTAGGCCAGCGGCTGCGGCTGCTTCTTGGCGTACTCGATGAAGCCCCGCAGGTCGTTGACTGGCAGGGTGCCGGGGACCAGCACGAACAGTGGCGCGGTGGTCACCAGCGCCACCGGGGCAAAGTCCTTCGCGCCGTCGAAGCCGGCGTCCTTCTGGACGTAGGGTGTGACGGTGAGGATGCCGCTGTTGACGAACAGCAGCGTGTGGCCATCGGGCTTGCCGCGTGCCACCTCCCGGGCGGCCAGCACCCCGGCCGCGCCCGACTTGTTCTCCACCACCACCGGCTGGCCCAGGGCCTTGGCCAGCGGCTCCTGCAGGGCGCGCGCCATCACGTCGGTGGTACCGCCGGCCGGGTAGGGAATGAGCATCTGGACCGGGCGGCTGGGAAAGCCCGACTGCGCCAGGGCGATCAGGGGAGCGGCTGCCAGAACGGCGGTCAGCCAGGTGCGTCGCTTCATGCGTGTCTCCTCGTGGTGGGGGTCATCGGGCCGTGGTCCGCTTGTGCGTGCCGGCGGCCCTGGTTCATGGCGGCTTCAGGCCAGCAGCTGCTTGGCGATCACCACCCGCTGGATCTGGTTGGTGCCCTCGAAGATCTGGGCCAGCTTGGCGTCGCGCATCCAGCGCTCGACCGGGTAGTCCTGGGTGTAGCCATAGCCGCCGAACACCTGCACCGCGTCGGTGGTGACCCGCATGGCCATGTCGCTGCCGAAGCACTTGGCCATGCTGGCCAGGGTGTTCAGTCGCGCCCAGTCGCCGGCGTCGCCGGCGCGCGCGCACTCGTAGACCAGGCAGCGCGCCGCTTCGATGTTCATGGCCATGTCGGCCAGCATGAACTGGATGCCCTGGAAGTCGGCGATGGGCTGGCGAAACTGCTTGCGCTCCTTGGCGTAGGCGATGCATGCGTCCATCGCGCCTTGCGCCAGGCCCACGCACTGCGCGCCGATGGTCGGCCGGTTCAGGTCCAGCGCACGCATGCTGGCCTTGAAGCCCTTGCCTTCCTCGCCGATCAGGTTCTCCACCGGCACGCGCACGTTGTCCAGGAAGATGGGGGTGTTGGGTGCGCCGCGCCAGCCCATCTTGCGCTCGTGCCGGCCGAAGGTGACGCCCTTCATCTTCTTGGGCTCGATCACGAAGGCGCTGATGCCGTCCGCGCCGCGCTCGCCCGAGGTGCGGGCCATGAGCACGATGTAGTCGGCTTCCACCCCATAGCTGCACCACTGCTTTCGGCCGTTGATCACGTAGCTGTCGCCGTCACGCACGGCGCGGGTGGTCATGGCGCTCACATCCGAGCCGGCCTGGGGCTCGGAGATGGCGATGGCGGTGACCACGCCGCCCCGCGCCACGGGCGGCAGGAAACGCTGGCGCTGCTCCTCGGTGCCGAAGTGCAGCAGCGGCATGATGAACATGGTGTTCAGGCCGGCGATGGACCCGCAGGCCGGCGACACCCGCGAAATCTCCTCGCGGGCGATGCACATCATGGTGAGGTTGCCCTCGGGGCCGCCGTAGGCCTCGGGAATCCACAGCTGCATGAGCCCCATCTCGCCATAGAGCTTGACCAGCTCCAGGGGGAAGCGGTCGTTCTGGTCGATCTCGGCGGCGATGGGCGCCACATGCTTTTCGACCATGCGTCGGACGCTGTCGCGAAACGCGATTTCTTCTTCGCTGAAGTTCATTCGATGCCTGTCGGGTGACGGAGGAGTGGCGATCCGTCAAAGCCTAGGGCCGCCGCTTGGAGGCACCAAGGCGGCGGGGGGCACAGCATCTATGACATCCGGTCAGGCCCGGCCTGGGCCTTCCAGGAAAGCCAGCACCGCCTCCAGCATCCGCCGCACGTGCGGCTGCACGCCCGCCGCCCGCTCGGGCAGGTAGTCGAAGGGCCAGGCCTCCTGCATGTAGCAGCACTGGGTCATCTCCAGCTGGATGGCGTGCAGGCCCTGCGAAGGCTGGCCGAAGTGCCGCGTGATGTGGCCGCCCTTGAAGCGGCCATTGAGCACCGCGGTGTAGCCGGCGGCCTGCTGGCCGATCGCCAGCAGGCGCGCGGCCAGGCCCGCGTCGCAGCTGGCGCCGTCGGCGGTGCCCAGGTTCAGGTCGGGAAGCCGGCCCTCGAAAAAGCGCGGCACCACCGAGCGGATGGAATGCGCATCCCACAAGGCCGCCGCGCCGTGCTTGGCCTTCAGGCGGGCCAGTTCCGCGGCGATCTTCGCGTGGTAGGGCCGCCAGAGGGCGTCACGCCGCGCGGCGATCTCGGCCTCGGTGGGCAGGTCCTGGGGGTCGCGATACAGCGGCTGGTCGTCGAACAGGTCGACCGGGCACAGGCCCGTCACGCGCTGGCCCGGGTAGAGGCTGGCGCCATCCGGCGGCCGATTGAGATCGATCACATAGCGTGAATGCGTGGCCACCAGCACCGAGGCGCCAAGTTCGTCGGCGAAGTCGTAGAGACGCTCCAGGTGCCAGTCGGTGTCGGGCACGCGTCGCCCCTCGTCCGTCAAGCGCGCGGTCAGTGCAGGCGGCACGTGCGTTCCCACGTGCGGCATGGAGATCAGCAGGGGGCGCGTGCCGGCGCGGAAGTGAAAGGGCGGCAGGTCGGTGTGGAACAGGGTCATGGGGTGTCGGTCAGGAGTTGCCGGCGCGCGGTGGCCAGGCCGGACAGGGCCTCGTCGTGCAGGTCGTGGCGGCCCGTTCGCACGCGGGGCTGGCCCGCCACCCACACGTCGGCGATGGCGGACCGCCGGTGGCTGGCAAAGACATGCGCCGACAGCATCGCCTCGGCGCCGGGCAGACCCTGAAGCAGCGGATCGTTGGCATCGAGCACCACCCAGTCCGCCTGCTGCCCCACGGCGAGCCCTGCGACGGCGCGGGCGCTGGCCTGCGCGCCGCCCGCCACGGCCTCGAGCGTCATGGCGGTGGCCACCGCGGGATGGTCCGCGCTTGCGATCAGATTACGCTGGCGGGTCGTGAGTCGCTGCCCGTATTCGAGCATCTGCAATTCTTCGGCCGCATTGACCGTGGCGTGGCTGTCCGAGCCCACGCCCCAGCGCCCGCCCGCCGCGCGCCAGGCCTGGGTGTCAAAGATCCCGTCGCCCAGGTTGGCCTCGGTCGTGGGGCACAGCCCGGCGACGGCGCCGGTGCGCGCGGCGCGCTGGTATTCGTCGGGTGTCATGTGCGTGGCGTGCACCAGGCACCAGCGCGCATCGACCGGCGCGTGATCGAGCAGCCACTGCACGGGACGCTGCCCCGACCATGCCAGGCAGGCCTCGACTTCCCCCGTCTGTTCCGCAATGTGGATATGCACCGGGGCCTGGGCGTCGAGCGCATGCAGGCCCGCGA
>JACCDW010010066.1_pt1 | contig 35879 bp, 20 predicted proteins | sample 7449781 | NCBI WGS metagenome assembly JACCDW01 (sample SAMN15323449, study PRJNA562643) | freshwater metagenome | isolation source: river surface water | place: USA:Blue River Watershed | collected 2017-08-18
ATCGGCGGTGGCCTGGTGCCGCGCCTGGGCGACTTCTTCTTCGCCTCTGACTTTCGCCAGCGCTTTGAACACAAGGGCCGCTTCGCGCCCTATCTGCAGGACATTCCCACGGTGGTGATCACCGACACCCTGGCCGCGCTGTGTGGCGTGTCGGCGGCGGTGGTGGGCTCCGAGGCTTTGCCCAGGGCTTAATTCGGGATCACGAACACATCGGTGGCATCCATCACCTTGGGCTGCCCAGGCTGGCCGCCACCGAAGGTGTAGTCCAAGGCGTTTGGGGCCAGGTTGCGGTAGCGCGCATCCCAATCCCAGGTGTTGATCCACAGCCGCGCACCCTTGAGGCTTTCACGTTGGCCCAGCGCGGCTGGGCTGAAGGTGAAGGTGACGGTTTTCTCAGCCGCGTTGGCGCGTACCTGTACACCGCGGTTCAGTGGGCGCCCTTCCTGTTGGGCCGAAGCGTCTTCAGCGCTGAACAGGGCCAGGCTCCAGCCATGCGCGCGCAGCCGGCGGTGCCACCGCAAATCGCCGGGCAGCTCACCGTCTTGCAGCGGCATCACCCGCGCGCCACCGGGCTCACCGGGCAGTTCCAGGAAGGTGGTGAAGGCCACATGGTCGTAGCCGTGGCGCGGGCTCCACACCGAACTCAGCCCAGCCATGGTGAGTGTGATGCGCAAGGCCGTGCCCTGTGCCTCGCGCCGCGTGGCCACCTGCACACGTCGGATGTCGGCCGTGCGCAGTTGGGCGAAAACCGGGTCGGTGGGGTACTGGTAGCGGCCTTCAGGGCCATGGTCGTCGCCCGCGGGGTCGCTGCGGTCGATTTGCTCCACCCAGGGTGCGTCGCCATCGCCGCTGCGCTGCAGGGCCCGTGGCGCTTCGCTTTGGGCATGGCCGGCGCGGGCACTGCCCTGCAGCTGCGCATCGGCCCAATGCCACACGCGCAGGTCGCGCCCTCCCAACGGTATCGACACATGGCCTTGGACGTCGGCGTGCAGGCCGGCTGGCAAACCCTCCAGCCCCCAAGCGGGCTGCAGCGTGGCCGCGCCGCTGGAGCCCAGCGGTAAATCCTTCACCGTCAGGGCTTCATCGGCGGTGTTCAAGGCCACCAAGACATGCTGGCCTTCATGGCTCATGCGCCACACCAGGGCGCCGGCGTCGTCGGTGGTTTCGGCCAGCACGGTGGGCCAGCCGCGGCGCAGCGGTGCGTGGGTCTGGCGCAGGTCGGCCAGTGACCGCAGGGTGCGTGCCAGCGGGTGTTCCAAGCGAAAGTGGTCTTGACCGCCCGAGCCCCAGCCCGCGGCGAACATCGAGGCCCGCTGTTGGGTAAAGCCCTGCTCGGTGCCGTAGTACACCACCGGGATGCCCGGCAGGGTGAACAGGCTGCCCAAGGCTTGCACCAGCGCGCGCTGGTCACCCGAGGCCAAGAAGCGGTCCACATCATGGTTGTCCACAAACGTGGGCATCCAGTGCAGGCGCGGGTGCAGTGCCACTTGGGCGCGCAGCCTTTGGCCCAAAACGGCCGTGGGCGCGCCGCGGCTGAGCACATCGCCCAGCGCACCGTACAGCGGAAAGTTCAGCATGCCGTGCAAGCGGCGCTGCTGCGCTTGAGGGCCCTGCATGTACGACTCGATGCGCTGGCTTTGGGTGTTCTGCCCGGGCCCATCGATGCCAAAGCCCTCACCAAACAGAAAGAAGCTGTTGCGCCCCGTGCGCCGCGCCACCTCGTGCAGGCCGGGGGTGCCGCCGGCACGTGCAGGCCGCCAGATGAAGTCTTCGAAGAACTCGGGCTCGACATAGAAGGCGGTGTCCACGCGGTAGCCGTCCACCCCCACCTCGCGGATCCAGTGTGCAAAGCTTTTGCGCAGTGCCTCGCGAACCCGTGGGTTGCGGGTGTTCAGGTCGTCCAGGCCCGCCATCTGATAGGTCAACTCTTGCTCGCGGTTGCCGTAGTCCATGATGTCCGGCGTCCAGTGGTAGATGCCCGCTTGGCGGTCGGCCGCGCGGCGCGGGTCGTTGAGCGAGAAGGGGTGTTGGCTGGGGCGCTGCACCGGCCGGCTGCCCAGGTTGGGCTGGTAGCCCAGGCGCGGGTCATGGGCTTGGCCTTGGCCTTTGGTTTGGTCCTGGCCTGGGCCCGGTCGCTTGGCGTCGTAGTAGAAGAAGTCGCCCACGTGGTTGACCACGATGTCTTGCACCAGGTACATGCCGCGCCGGTGCAGGGCGTCTGACAGCAGCCGGTAGTCGTGTAGCGTGCCCTGGTGGCGGTCCACCTTCATGAAGTGTTCGGCCCAGTAGCCGTGGTAGCCGGTGTAGCTGCCTTGCGCATTCATCCACTGGTTGGCCACGGGCGGCGTGATCCACAGCGTGGTGGCACCCAGTCCCTGGATGTAGTCCAAGCGCTGGCGCAGGCCGGCCAGATCGCCGCCGCTGTAGCGGCTGGCCTGGCGGGGGTCGTACTCACCGACGCCCTGGTCGTTGTTGCGCGGGTTGCCGTCGGCAAAGCGGTCTGTCACCACAAAGTAGATGACCTGGTCGCGCCAGTCGGGTGAGGGCACGTGCAGCTTCAGCGCGGCGGGCGGCGCGGTGGGCTTGGGTGCGTGGCCGGCAGCCCCCGTACCCGGGGTTGCCATGCTGACTGCGGCCGTGATCGCCCCCACTGCGCAGACCAAGGCCTTGCCCAGGGCTGCCGGGCTGAGACCTGTTCGGCTGGCCCTTGGGGCTATCCAGGCCACTGTTTGGGGCGTGCCGGGGCGTACCGACGGCAGGGCGGTGTTCGGTTGGGGGTTCACGTGGGTTGGGGGCAGGTGGGCCGATGGGGTCGCCAAAATGTACCTAAGTTACAAGCCTGTACCCGGCTGTACCCATCTGTACCCGGCCGTATTCGCTTTCCCGCTTCTCGCTGTGTACAGGGCGTCGGACACCCACTGGTGTCGCGTGTTGCCGCGGGATCTGTTGCTTCTCTGCCGCCTTGGGGCTTCCCCTAGGCCGGTGGCGGTGTAGTTTTAGTACAGAATCCCCCGGAAACACGGGGTTACTCGGGTTTACGGCTTTCGATCCCAACGCCAACTCGCTGATTGCAGGAGACCACACATGACTGAAGTACTCGTCCAGGGCCGCCGTTTTGCGCGCATGCGCACCGGTTTGACCCCAACGGCCGCCGCCGTGGCAGCCGTTGCGGCGCTGTCGTCCGTGCAGGCGCACGCGCAACAGGCCCAACAGGTCACCGTGACCGGCATCCGCAGCGCCATTGAAAGCGCCATCAGCCTGAAGAAGAACGCCGACGGCGTGACCGAATCGCTGAGCGCGGAAGACATTGGCAAGCTGCCCGACACCACCATCGCGGAATCGCTGGCACGCCTGCCGGGTGTGACCACCCAGCGTACGCGTGAAGGCTCGGCCTCCACCATCAGCATCCGCGGCCTGGGCCCTGACTTCTCGGGCTACCTGATCAACGGCCGCGAGCAGGCCGGCATTGGCAACAGCCGTGCGCTGGACCTCAGCGTCTACCCGGCTGAACTGATCGGTGGGGCCACGGTCTACAAGACCGCCGATGCAGCCCTGATCGGTGGCGGCCTGGCCGGCACGATCGACCAGAAGCTGATCGACCCCACCCTCTACCGCAACCGTGTGATTGCCCTGAGCCGCACCAAAGTGCGCACCGGCGTGGGCCTGGACAAGGACAAGGAAGGCAATGGCACGCGAACCAGCCTGACCTACATCGACAATTTCGCCGACCGCAAGATTGGCGTGGCCTTGGGCTTTGTTCGCGTGGACGGCACCAGCAGCCAGTACACCTGCTGCGGCTGGGGTGACGGCACCGTGACCGCCTACACCGGCGCCACGGCCACCGGCACGGGCATCGCCAATGTGAAGGTGCCCGGATTCGGCAGCGGCCTGGACTACTCCACGCGCCGCTACGCCGATGACCGCACCGGTGTGGCTGCCATCCTGACCTTCAAGCCCAGCCAGAACTGGAACAGCCAGCTCGACTACTTCCAGACCCGTGCCGACACGCTGACCAAGATCACGGCGGTGAAGGCGGGCCTGTATCCCTACAACACCATCACCAACGCGACGGTGGTCAATGGTGTGGCCACCAAGGGCACGTACACGCTCAACAGCAGCGATCCGGCCGGCAAGATCATCGGGTTCTCCGAAGGCATCAGCTACGACGACACGATCAAGACCCTGGGCTGGAAGAACACCATCAAGCTTGACGGTGGATGGCAAGCCACGGTGGACCTGAACAAGGCCAGCGCACAGCGCATCGAGCGCGACATCGAAGCCTATGCCGGCATCACAGGCGTGGACACGATGACCTTCGAGTACGGTGGCTCCGGTGCTCCGAAGCTCACCATGGGCAACCCGCTGAACTACACCAACCCGGCGCTGTTCCAGGTGCGTGACCAAAGCGGCTGGTCGGGTATCGACGGCGTGCCTCAGGCTGGCTATTCCAAGGGCCCCACGATCAAGGACAGGGTTGACGGCTTCCGCGTGGACCTCAAGAAGGACTTGGGCACGGGCGCCTTCTCCGAACTGCAGTTCGGTGCCAACCACACCAACCGCAAGAAGGACCGCATCACGGATGAAGGCCTGGTGGTCTCCACCACCGGTGGTGGCAAGGACCGCATCCCCATGCCCTCAGACGCCTATGTCGAGAACAACGTGGGCAACACGGGCCTGAACCTGCTGACCTTTGACCCGAAGGCTTCGCTGTGGCCCGGCGCCACCATCATGCGCAAGTACAACGACGACATCCTGTCCAAGACCTGGGGCGTCGAAGAGAAGGTGACCACCGCTTACGCCAAGTTGGCCGTGGACACCAAGATGGCTGGCGTGCCGGTGCGTGGCAACGTGGGCGCGCAGGTCGTCAACACCGACCAGCAGTCTTCAGGCTACCTGGCCGGCATCGGCTCCAGCGTGGTCTTGGTCAACCCATCCAAGGGCATCACCTCGGCCGGCACCAGCTACACCGATGTCCTGCCCTCAGTGAACCTGACGGGCGACCTGGGCAACGGCAACCTGTTGCGCTTTGGTCTGGGCAAGCAACTGGCCCGCGCCGACCTGACCGATCAGCGCAACTCCTTTGCCGCGGCAGTGGACACCAACCCGGCCAACCGGGCGACCTTTGGTCGCTTCGTGGGATCGGGTGGCAACCCCTTCCTTAAGCCCTACCGTGCCACCGCACTGGACCTGTCGTTTGAGAAGTACCTGGGCACCAAGGCCTACTTCTCGGCTGCGGTCTTCTACAAGGACCTGGACACTTACATCACCCGGTTCACCGACACGGCCTACAACTTCAGCTCCTACGCCAGCCAGCTGGGCCTGAGCATCCCGGCCAATGGCGCCATCGGCACCTTCACCCAGGCCGTCAACGGCTCGGGTGGAACGCTGCGCGGTGTGGAACTGTCGGCCTCGGCTCCCTTGAGCGTGTTGGCCGAGCCGCTGCGCGCCTTCGGTGTGTCTGCCAGCTACAGCAACACCTCCAGCTCGGTGAACCTGCCGGTGGGACTCTTGGGCTCCAACCCCAACCAGGCGGTGGACGTGTCCACGCAGCGCATCCCGCTGCCCGGCCTGTCCAAGGGCAACACCAAGTTCATGCTGTACTACGACCGTGCAGGCCTGCAGGCCTCGGTGGCCATGAACCGCCGCACCACCTACGTGGGCAGCGTGGCCAACGATGCGGTGGGTGGCTACCCGACCCTGCGCTACATCCAAGGCTCGGCCTGGGTGTCGGCCCAGATCGGCTACGAGCTGCAGTCGGGCTACCTGAAGGGTTTGAGCGTGCGCTTTGAGGGCAACAACCTCAACAAGCCGGTGTACCGCCAGCTCAAGGCCGACGGCGTGACCGTGGACTCGGAAATCAAGACCGGCGCGGCTTACGCCTTGCGCGTGGGCTACAAGTTCTAAGCCCACAAGACCCTACTCAAGCCCCGCGCCGGCACCTGTCGGCACGGGGCTTTTTTTACAATCTTCAACATGACGCAAGCCCTTAAGAAGATCGTGGTGCTCGGTGGCGGCACCTCGGGATGGATGTCCGCTTCTGCACTGGCCAAGGTGCTGCGCGGGCAGTACGACATCACCCTGGTGGAGTCTGACGACATCGGCACCATCGGCGTGGGCGAGGCCACGATTCCGATGATCTCGCTGTTCAACCGCATGCTCGAAATCGACGAAGACGAGTTCATGCGCCAGACCAAGGCGTCCTTCAAGCTGGGGATCGAGTTTGTGAACTGGGGCCGCTTGGGTGACCGCTACATCCACGGTTTCGGGGTCATCGGCCAAGACAACTGGACGGTGGACTTTCACCAGTACTGGCTCAAGCAGCATCTGGCCGGCAAGGCCAAGCCGCTGGAGGCCTATTCCATCAACACCGCGGCCTGCTTGAAGAACAAGTTCATGCGCCCGCGCATCGACCTGCCCAACTCGCCGTTGTCGCAGGTGGCCTATGCCTTTCACTTTGATGCTGGGCTGTACGCGCGCTACCTGCGCGCCTACAGCGAGCGCCTGGGTGTCAAGCGGGTGGAAGGCATCGTGCAAGAGGTGATCACCCGGCCTGAGGACGGGCATGTGCAATCGCTGCGATTGAAGTCGGGCGCGGTGGTGGAGGGCGACTTCTTCATCGACTGCTCAGGCTTTCGTGGCATCCTCATTGAAGAAACGCTCAAGACCGGTTGGGAAGACTGGTCGCACTGGCTGCCCTGCGACCGCGCGGTGGCCGTGCCTTGCGAGAACGCACGCGAGCTCACACCCTACACCCGGTCTACCGCGCGCACCGCGGGATGGCAGTGGCGCATTCCGCTGCAGCACCGCATCGGCAACGGCCATGTGCACAGCTCCAAGTTCATCAGCGAAGACGAGGCCACGGCCCTGTTGATGAGCAACCTGGACGGTGCGCCCTTGGCCGAGCCCCGCACCATCAAGTTCCGCACCGGCAAGCGCAACCGGGCCTGGAACGCCAACGTGGTGTCGGTGGGCCTGGCCAGTGGATTTGTCGAGCCGCTGGAATCCACCTCCATCCACCTGGTGCAGATGGGCATTGCGCACCTGCTCACCTACTTCCCGGCGGCGGGGTTTTCTGAAGTGGACCGCGCGGAGTACAACCGCCTGATGAGCCTGGAGTACGAGTGGGTGCGCGACTTCATCATCCTGCACTACAAGGCCACCGAGCGCACCGACACGCCGTTTTGGAACCATGTGCGCACCATGGACATCCCGGCTTCTCTGCAGCACCGCATCGACCTCTTCAAGACCCATGGCCGCGTGTTCCGTGAGGGCAATGAACTGTTTATGAAGCCCAGTTGGCTGCAGGTGATGCATGGCCAGCGCTTGCGGCCTCAGGGCTATCACCCCCTGACCGATCTGATTCCCGAAGAGGAAATTGCGCAGTACCTCGACGGCATTGACAAGGTGATCCAGGCCTGTGTGGACGTGATGCCCGACCATGCGGCCTTCATACAGGAGCACTGTGCGGCGCGCTAGGCCCACGCCTTGCGACGGGGCAGGGTGGGGCATATGAAGCGGCGAGCCGTGTTGCGCCGTGCGGGCGGCTTCGCGCTGGCGGGCCCATTCAGAGCGGCTGCTGGCTTGGCCGCAGGCCTGGGGGCGCCCGCGGCGCACGGGGCTCGATTGCCGATTGTGCTGTGGCACACGCCCGAAGGCGCACGTGCCCTGCGTGAATCGGCGGTGGGCTTCACGCGCGAGACAGGCGTGCCGGTGGTGGTGGAGACGCCCGATGAAGGCCCAGTGAAGTTTCAGCAGGCCGCATCGGCCGGCAAAGGCCCTGACCTGTACGTGTATGCCCACGACCGCATCGGCGAATGGATTGCCGCGGGTTTGCTGGCCGCGGTGACGCCCCACCGGGCCATGCGCGACGACATCGACCCGCTGGCCTGGCGGGGGTACACCCACCAGGGGCGGCTGTGGGGCTACCCCATGTCGGTGGAGGCCATCACCCTCATCTACAACAAGGCCCTGGTACAGCGGCCGCCGCAAACCTGGGATGAGGTCTTTGAGATCGACCGCCGCCTGCGTCCTCAGGGCCGGCGCGCGATTCTGTGGGACTACACCAACAACTATTTCACCTTCTCACTGCTGGCCGCCGGCGGCGCCTATTCATTTGGCCGCCGGGCAGACGGCTCCATCGACCCTCAAGATGTGGGCGTGGCCGTGCCGGGCGCGGTGCGCGGCGCGCAGGTGGTGGAACGACTGATTCGCGAAGGCGTCATGCCCGTGGGCAGCGGCTACCCCGAAATGGAAGCCGCCATGGCCGGCGGCCGCGTGGCCATGATGATCAATGGGCCGTGGTCGTGGGTCAACCTGCGCCGCGCGGGTATTGACTTCGGTGTGGCACGCCTGCCGCGGCTTGATGGTCGGCCCTGCGTGCCCTTCGTGGGCGTGAAGGGCATCATGGTCAACCGCAACACACGGCAGCGTGAACTGTGCGCCGAATTGGTGGAGCACCACCTGCTGTCGCCGGCGGGCCTGCGGCGATTGGACGCAGCCGAGCCCCTGGGGGCAGCTGCCAGCCGTGCCTTCTTTGCCGAGCTCAGTGCCGATGAGCGCATCCGCACCATCATGGATTCGGCCCAAGACGGGGTCCCCACGCCCAACAACCCCGAAATGGGCCGCTTTTGGTCGGTGATGAAGACCGCGTTGAACAACCTCAGTGAGGGCCGACAAGATGCGCGCACGGCCCTGGAAACCGCCGCTCGGCGCCTGAGGGCCGGATGAGCGCCAGGCTGTTGCACACCCGCGGGCAGCCAGTGCCTTTGTCTCGGGGGTCAGTCCTGGCCGGCCGTATCGGCCGCTGGGGCCTGTTGGCCGGCATGACGGGCCTGGGCTTGTGGGCGGTGATGGCCGTTCATGCAGCCGGACAGTCGCTCTTGGCCACGGTGCTGTTGTTGCTCACCGCTTTGGCCGTGTGGACCTACGCATCCAGCCGCAGCGGCGCCTTGCGCTATCTGTTTCCAGCTGTGGCAGCGGCCTTGTTGTTTGTGGCATTTCCCATGGTCTACACCGTGGGCATGGGCTTCACAAACCAAAGTTCACGCAACCTCGTGGACCGGGATCAGGCCCGAGCACAGCTCTTGGATGAGCGCTTGGTAGACGTGCAAACCCAACGCCCGTTTGAGCTGTGGCTGCTCGATGGCCAAGCCTATCTCGAGGTGGCACCGCTGGGCTCGGCCTCACAGGCTGAGGTATGGCGATCGGCGCTGGTTTCAAGTGCAGCCGGTCCGACAACGTTGCAGTCACCCGCAAAGGCACTGACCGTGGTGCCGCTGCAGGTACAGCCCTTGGCTGAGCGGCCAGCCCAGGCCAAAGCGGCAACCCTGGCCGAGCGTGTGGCCTGGCTCGATACCCTGCAGCCCTTGAGCCTGAAGCCGCCCGATGGGTCCACTGCGCTTCGCTTGGTCAGTCTGCGCGAAGTGGCGGCCGCCGAGCCCCTGTACGAGGCCTTGCCGGATGGCGCCTTGCTGGACCGGCGCAGTGGCGTGCGCTACATGCCAGACGAACGCCGGGGGTTTTTCGCGGCGGCTGATGGCACAACACTGCAGCCGGGCTTTCGCGTGTTCGTGGGCCTTGAGCACTATGCGCGCCTGTTCACCGAGCCCAACTTCCGCGAACCCTTCTTGGGTGTGTTCATCTGGACTGTGGCCTTTTCAGGCCTCACCGTGCTGGGTGCCGGGGCCTTGGGCCTGTTGCTGGCTTGCTTGCTGAATTGGCCCGCTCTGCAGGGCCGGTCGGTTTATCGCGTGGTGCTGTTCCTGCCCTATGCGGTGCCGGCCTTCTTGTCCATCTTGGTGTTCAAGGGCCTGTTCAACCAGAACCTGGGCGAGGTCAACCTGATCCTGGGTGGGCTCTTCGGCATTCAGCCGGCCTGGTTTTCAGATCCCACGCTGGCCCGCGTGATGCTGCTGATCGTCAACATCTGGTTGGGCTTTCCCTACATGATGGTGCTGTGCTCGGGCCTGATTCAATCGATATCGCCAGACCTCTACGAAGCCTCGGCCATTGCGGGTGCTTCGCCCTGGGACAACTTCCGCCGCATCACTTTGCCCTTGATTCTGAAGCCCCTGACGCCCCTGCTGATCTCGGCGTTTGCCTTTAACTTCAACAACTTCGTGCTCATCAGCCTGCTCACCGGTGGCCGTCCCGACCACCTGGACAGCGATGTGCCCGCGGGCACCACCGACATCCTGGTGAGCTACACCTGGCGCATTGCGTTTCAAGATTCAGGCAACCAATACGGCTTGGCCGCAGCGGTCTCCACCGTGATCTTTGCCCTGGTGGCGCTCATCACCGTGGTGCAGATGCGCGTGGCCAAGATGGGCGACGAGGGCAAGCGCTGATATGGCCATGGTTCAAACCCGCAACCTGCGCTGGCGCTTGCTGGCCGCGCACGTCTTCTTGCTGCTGATGTGTGCGGCGGTGCTGTTGCCATTTTTGGTGGTGCTGTCGGTGTCGTTGCGGCCGGGCAATTTCGCCAGTGGGTCGCTCTGGCCCTCGACCATCAGCTTGGAGCATTGGCGCTATGTGCTGGGCATGCCGGTGCCCGATGCCGGAGGCGTGATGCGCATCCCCGACCTGCCGGTGCTGACCTGGTTGTGGAACTCGGTGAAGGTGGCCCTGCTGTCGGGGGTGGTGACCGTGGTCTTGTCCACCACCGCCTCCTATGCGATTTCGCGCCTGCGTTTTCGGGGGCGCGAATCCCTGCTTGTGGGCCTGACCCTGATGCAGGTGTTCCCGGCCGTGTTGGCCCTGGTGGCGCTGTACGCCATCTTTGATGGCCTGGGGGCGGCCTTTCCATCGATCGGCCACAACACCCACGCAGCCTTGGTGCTGGCCTACTCGGGTGGCCTGGCCATCCACATCTGGACACTCAAGGGCTACTACGACACCTTGCCCACTGAAGTGGAAGAGGCCGCGATTGTGGACGGTGCCACGCCCTGGCAGGCGTTTCGCAAGGTGTTGCTGCCCATGGCCCTGCCCGCACTCACCGTGGTGTTCGTGTTGGCCTTCATTGGGGCCATCATCGAGTACCCGGTGGCCTCGGTGCTGCTGACCCAGCAAGACCAGCTCACCTTGGCGGTGGGGGCCAAGCTCTTCGTGCACGAGCACAACTTCCGCTGGGGCGACTTTGCCGCGGCGGCCATCCTCTCGGGCCTGCCGATCACCGTGGTGTTCTTGCTGGCGCAGCGTTGGCTGGTCTCGGGCCTGGCCGCAGGCGGCGTCAAGGGCTGAGCACCAGGGCTGAGCATCAAGGCTTCTTGGCGGTGGACGCTGCCGGGCCCGAAGGGCCGCTGTTCTTGGAGCGTTGGGTGTTGGAGTTGGCTTTGGGTTTGGTTCGCGGTGGCGGCGCCTTCGCAGCCGCCGTGGGCGGGCCGATATGCCACCCCCACGCCGGCAGCTGCAGGCGGCCCAGCGCCTTCTGAGGCTGGGCACTGAGGTTCACGCTGATCTGCAGGCGAGCGCCTTTGGGGCCGCGGCGCTTGAAGGTGATCACGCGCGGGTTCTCGTCGGGCACCCACTCCAGGCCATCGAAGGCCAAGGGGGCAGACAAGGCCGGGCTGCTGCTGCGCCACTTCAGCAGGCGGGTGTAGAACTCGGCTTGCGTGCGGGCGCCCCAATCCACGGGGTCTTTCTCGAAGAAAGCCAAGCGCTTGCGGCTAAAGCTCTCTTGGCCGGAGTACAGCAACGGCAGCCCGGGCAGGGTGGCTGTCAAGACCGCCATGGCCTGAGCGGCTTGGGGTGTTCCGTACAGCTCTTCATCGGAGCCGTGCCAGCTGTTGATGTCGTGGTTGGTGATGAAGTTCATCCCAATCGAGCCCACGGGGTAGCGTTTCACGCGGTCAACCCACCATTCCAAAAGGGCCTGGCCATCCGTTTGCCCCTGGGCGATCTTTTGCAGGACCTGCTGCAGCCGCCAGTCGTAGGTGGCGTCAAAGCCCGCACGGTGCATCTCGGGCTTGTCGGCCTCGGCCAGCATGAACAGGGGGCCGTCTTGCTCCAAGACCTGGCGTGCCACTTCCCAAAAGCGCAGCGGCAGGTAGGCCGCCACGTCACAGCGAAAGCCGTCCAGGCCCACTTCTCGGCGCCAAAAGCGCATGGCCTCGAGCATGGCCACCCACAGCTCATGCACCTCAAAGTTCAGCTGCGCCACGTCTTCCCAATACTCGGTGTCTTGGGGGTCGTCGGGGTTGGCCTTGACCGCCAGAATGTCCCCCACCTCGTTTCGGCGGTACCAGTTGGGGTGCTCGGTGATCCAGGGATGGTCGAAGGCGGTGTGGTTGGCCACCCAATCCAGGATCACCTTCAGGCCCAGGGCATGCGCCCTCGTGACCAGTTCTTTCAGGTCCTGCAGCGTGCCGAACTCGGGGTTGACCGCGGTGTAGTCGCGTATGGAGTAGTAGCTGCCCAAGCTGCCCTTGCGGCGCGCCTGGCCGATGGGCTGTAAGGGCATCAGCCACACCATGTCCGCACCCAGAGCCCGTATGCGTGGCAGATCTGCCGCGACGGCACGCAGGCTGCCCTCCGGGCTGTGTTGGCGAATGTTGACCTGGTACAGGGCACTGGGGTGCGTTGCGCTTGGCGTGGGCATGTTGGAGGGGCGGACAGCAGGGCTTGCGGCTTTGGGGGCGGCAGGGGTGGGACGGTTGGAGGCCAGTGCGGCCGTTGACATCAGGGCTGCCGCAGGGCCACCGATGGCCGCAGCGGCATGCAGGAATCGTCTACGGTTAAGGGCCATCGCTGTTCAGCGCACGCGCTTATAGGTGGTGTAGCCCTCTAGTGGGCGCACATCGGGTTGGAGCACACGAACCTCCCAGGGCTGCAACTCCACTTCCAAGAACCCAGCGACAAAGGGTTTATGGACCCTGCCAGGCTGCAGCAGGTCACAGATGGGTGAGTTGTTCATCAGCTTGGAATTGGCGAACAGCACATCCTGCTGAACCACGTCTGCGCTGGGGTTGGCCAGGACCAATACCGTCTCTCCAACTCGGTCGGTATGGCGCTCAAATGCCAACAGCCTTTCGCACTCGGCCGCGCGCCAGTCGCCCACCCGAAGCGCGCGTTGGCTGCGTCGAAGCTCGATCAGTTGGCGGGTCCACTGCCAGGTTGGGTTGTCATCGGTTGCCAGGTCCCAGCGCATGGGCGCGCGCATCTCGGGGTCGGCACCGCCGGTCATGCCCAGTTCACTGCCGTAGTACAGGTTCGGTGCGCACGGCAGGGTGAACTGCAGCAACTGCGCCATGCGCCTGGCAGGCTCGTCTGGCAGCGCTTGGGTCAGGCGGATGGTGTCGTGGTTGTCGAGCATCAGCCAAGATTTCAGCAGAGGCTCGATGCCGCATTCGTCCACCATGCGGGCGATCATTCTGAGGGCCGTAGCCGCTGGAAGGCGGCCACTGAGGCACCGCAGGACGATTTCACGCAGGCTGAAGTTCATCACGCCATCAACGGCCGGGAACCACTCCTTTGGCCAATTCCACAGCTCACCCACCACCAGCGAGCCGGGCTTTTCCTCATGTGCGGCTTGGGTGAGCGCATGCAACAGGTTCATGCCGATGTCGTGGGCAACGTCCAGGCGCCACCCATCCACCCCATCGCGCAGGTAACTTCGTACCACCGAGCCTGTGTCCCCCCACAGATAGGCTTGCACGGTGGGGTTCTCCATGTTCAGCTCGGGGAGGTTTTCCGCCTGCATCCAGGACCGGGCACCACCCGGCATCTGAGGGTCGAAGATGAACCAGTCGCGCCAGGGGCTTTGCGGGTTGCTGCGCGCATCCTGAAAGCGCGGTGCTTGGCGGCCCATGTGGTTGAACACGCCGTCCAGCACCAGCTTCATGCCGTGTCGGTGCAGCTCCGCTGCCAGGGCTCTCACGTCTTCGCGCGTACCGTACTCCGGCGAGACGCGCTGGTAGTCCAAAGCGTCGTACTTGTGGTTGGTGAAGGCTTCGCAGATGGGGTTGAGGTAGAGCACATCGGCACCCAAGCGCACGATGTGGTCCAGACGGCTGCGCAGGCTGTGCAGGTCGCCGCCCCAGAAGTCCAACTCATGGCTCCACAACCGAACCTCCTCGACAAAGTGACCCTGCTGCGGTACCTCGCTCCAATCCCGAAGCCGCTTGGGCGCCGGGTACAGGTGGCGCTTGGCCTGCAGGTTTTCAGCGGGGGCATAGCGGTCCACCAACACTTGGTAGGTGACCGCACCGTTTCGCCAGTCGGCCTCGCGGGCCTCATATCGCCCGGCGACTTGGGCGTCAAAGCGGTTGGCGCAGGGGTTCATCAGGGGATTCGCTTGTAGACGGAGTAGCCTTGCTTTGCATCGGGCACCACGGGCGTGAGGACCCGAACACCCCACGGTGGAAGTGTGACCGTGATGAAGCCGGCACCGACCTTGGTGGGTGCCTGGGTCTGTGTGGGCGACAGGTGTGGGGCATTCAGAGCCTCACGCAGGGGCGCGTCATCCATCAGCATGCCATTGCGCAGTGCTACCGTTTCCGTTACCGATTGATCGCTGGCGTTGGCCAGCACCAGTACCGTATCGGCCACGCGGTTGGTGTGGCGTTCGAAGGCCAAGAGGTGGCGTGTGTCCAGGAGACGGAAATCACCGACTCGCAGCGCACGGTTTTCCTGGCGCAGCTTGATGAGCCCCGTGATCCATTGCATTTCGGGGTGCTCATCGTGCACCAGGTCCCAGCGCATCGGACCTCGTTGTGCGGGATCCCAGCCGCCGGTCATGCCCACTTCCGAACCGTAGTACAGATTGGGTGACCCCGGCAAGGTGAACTGGAGCACCTGTGCCAAGCGCCGTCGGCCCTCGTGTGGGATCTCGGTGGCCAGGCGCTGCACATCGTGGTTGTCCAGCAGCACCCAGCTCTTGAGCAGGGGCTCGATGCCGACGTCTTGAACGGTTCTCTCGATCATCCTGGCCGCTGGCGCGGGTGCCAGTTCACCCGATACCAATTTGAGCAAGAGCGTGCGCCAGTGAAAGTTCATCACCGCATCCATGGCCGGCATCCAGCCCGACGGGTGGTTGACGATCTCACCGACCACCAGCGAGCCGCGCTTCTCGGCATGTGCCGCCTGGGTCAACTCGGCCAGATAGGCGGGGCCCAACTCATAGGCGGTGTCCAGACGCCATCCGTCGACACCGTCGCGCAGGTAGCCCCGTACCACTGAATCCTTGGCCAGCCAGAGGTGCTCGCGAACGGGGCGGTGTTCCAGGTTGAGTTCGGGCAGGTTCTGCACATCTTTCCAGGTTCGAGCACCGCCCTTGTGCTGGGGGCCCACCACAAACCAACGGCCTGCTTCCGAATCGGGGTATCGCTGCGCACGCACGAAGCGTGGCGCCTGGCGTCCCATGTGATTGAAGACGCCGTCGAGCACCAGCTTCATGCCGCGCTGGTGCAGGTCGCGTGCCAGGGCCCTCACATCCTCCCTGGTGCCGAACTCTGGAGACACCGCTTTGAAGTCAAGACTGTCGTACTTGTGGTTGGTGTAGCCCAGGTGTATGGGGTTGAGGTAGAGCACGGTGGCGCCGAGCCGCTGCACATGGTCCAGCCGGCTGCGCAGGCTGTTGAGGTCGCCACCCCAGAAGTCGATCTCATGGCTCCAGACCTGCGCCTGCTCGACAAAGTGCCCCGCCGTGGGCACCTCATCCCATCGGCGCAGGGTTTTGGGTGGGGCGTACAGGTGCTGCTTGCGGGCCAAGTCAGCGCTGGGGGCAAAGCGGTCGACCAGCACTTGATAGACGATGGCGCCATTGCGCCAGTCCTGCTCACGTGCGGTGTAGGCATCGACCGGCTGGCGCTTCCCAGGTGGTGGCGGGACGGCTGACTGAGACCACGAATCCTGTGGCCACCCGCTTCCGCCGCTCAGAAGCATCCATGCCACCGATCCTAGAAGGGCTCGGCGTTTCCAGCTGGGGCGCCGAACGGGATTGCGCGGTGAGGTGCACCTATGCAGCATGGTTCGCGACCTCGACTTGAAGCCGGCGCAGTGCCAAGCCCTGTTCATCAAAGGCGTAGGTCAGGGCTGAATCCACCTGCAGCCGCAGGCCTTGTCCGCCCTTGACTTGAACCAGGCCGTTGAGCAGCACCGTGGCCGGTGTGTCTTGGCCGGGCAGCGCACAATAGGCCACCGTCGATCCCCCCAGGGCTTCCACAAACGTGACCTCGGCCGGGATCAGGTTTTCCGTGGCGTGGGGCTCGGCGATGCTCAGGTGTTCGGGCCTTAGGCCCAGGCTGATCATCTGACCCGGCTGGACGCAGGAGCCATCGATCGCGCACGCCAGGGTCGAGCCGTCGGCCAGGCGAACCCGCAGGTGTTGGGCGCTGGCCTGCACCACGCAGGCGGGCAGGAAGTTCATCTGCGGTGAGCCGATGAAGCCGGCGACAAAGCGGTTGCAGGGGTGGTGGTACAGCTCCAAGGGTGCGCCGACTTGCTCCACGCGCCCGGCCGACAGCACCACGATACGGTCGGCCAGCGTCATGGCCTCCACCTGGTCGTGTGTCACGTAGATCATGGTGGTCTTGAGCTGCTCGTGCAGCTTGGCGAACTCGTAGCGCATTTCCACCCGCAGGGCGGTGTCGAGGTTGGATAGCGGCTCGTCAAACAGAAACACCGAGGGCTGGCGAACGATGGCCCGGCCGATGGCCACGCGTTGGCGCTGGCCACCGGACAAGTCCTTGGGTTTGCGCTCCAACAGATGCTCGATGTGGAGGATGCGTGCCGCGTGGCGTACGGCCGCATCGATGTCGGCCTTCGGAAGCTTGGCCAGCTGCAGGCCAAAAGCCATGTTGTCGTACAGGTTCAGGTGCGGGTACAGCGCGTAGCTTTGGAACACCATGGCGATGCCCCGCTCTGACGGGGCTGCTTCGTTCATCCGCTGCCCACCAATGCACAGCTCGCCCCCCGTGATTTCCTCGAGGCCGGCAATACACCGCAGCAGCGTGCTCTTGCCGCACCCCGATGGGCCGACGAAGACCACGAACTCGCCGTCGTGAACATCGAGGTCGATGCCTTTGAGGATGCGGGTGGCACCGTAGGCCTTTTCCACACCCCTGAGTTTCAGGTCCGCCACGACGCCCCCTGATGGTTCACGCGGCCCGCTGGTGCCGAAGGCTGTGCTGTTTGCTTGTACATGGTTGGTGGAATCTACATGGCTTCATAAAGCGGTGGCCCGCCCCAGGGGCCCTGGATGTAACCAAGATGAACCTGGAAATGGCCGGTGCACCTGGGCTCTTGCATTACAGTCGGCCCCGAGCCTAATGTAGTAAAACTACAATTGCATCCACGTTTCCGATAGGGTCCCTTGCCATGCCTGCCTCCGATCTGCTGACCGCTGCACTTGAGGAGGCCCAAACCCGGGCGTCGGCCGAGGGCGTGGTCCTTTCGCCGGCGGCCGTCTTGCGTTCAGTAGCGCAAGCTTGTCGGGGGACCCTGGAGACACGGTGGGCCAGAACCCAGGCTGAGGATGTGGAGCGCTTGAAGTCGCTTGAACGGCTGCAGGCCGCCCAAGCCGGGACGTCCACCAGCCGCCGCGTGCACTACCTGTCCATGGAATTCCTGATGGGGCGTGCCCTGCACAACGCCTTGTCTGCCCTGAACCTGCGCGAGGGCTTGGAGTCGGCGCTGCAAGCCCACGGTGCCAGTCTGGCCGATGTGCTGGAAGCTGAAGGCGATGCCGCCTTGGGCAATGGTGGGCTGGGCCGCCTGGCGGCTTGCTTCCTGGATTCGTTTGCTGAATTGGGCTTGCCCTCGTTTGGCTACGGCATGCGATACCGCTACGGCATGTTTGCTCAGCGCATCGTGGACGGACGTCAGAGTGAGGTTCCTGACGACTGGATGCGCGACGGCAACCCGTGGGAGATCTTGCGCCCTGAGGTGCGATATCCGGTGCACTTTGGCGGCCGGGTCATCCAAGAGGGCGTCAAGCGGCGTTGGGTCCCGGCAGAGACCGTTGTGGCACAGGCCTATGACTTCATCGTGCCCGCTCATCACAGCGAGCGCACCTCTACCTTGCGCCAATGGCAGGCCGTGTCGGAACAGGCGATTGACTTTGAGCGCTTCTGCCGTGGTGAGTACGAGGCCGCTGGCCGTGCCCAGCATGAAGCCGACCTGCTCAACTGGGTGCTGTACCCTGATGACAGCACCCATCAGGGCCGCCGTCTGCGGCTGAAGCAAGAGGCCTTCTTGGTCAGTGCATCGCTGCAGGACGTCGTCGCACGCCACCTGCGTGAAGTGGGCAGCCTCGCAGGCTTGTCCTTGCGCAATGCCGTACACCTGAACGACACGCATCCGGCACTGGCGCCGGCCGAACTGATGCGCCTGCTGCTCGACGAGCAGGGGCTGCCCTGGTCGGAGGCCTGGGCCATCACATCACAGGCCATTTCCTACACCAACCACACCCTGATGCCCGAGGCACTGGAGACCTGGCCGGTGTGGATGTTTGAGGAGCTGCTGCCGCGCCACCTCGAGATCATCTACGAGATCAACCACCACTTCCTGGAAGGCGTGCGCCACCAGTTTCCGGACGATGGCGGCCTGGCCCAGTCCCTGAGCATCGTGGCTGAGCATGGCGAGCGCCGGCTGCGCATGGCCCATCTGTCGATCATTGCCTCGCATCGCGTCAACGGTGTGTCGGCGCTGCATTCCGACCTGATGGTGCAAACCATCTTCAAGGACTTCGCGCGGCTGTGGCCGCAGAAGTTTCACAACGTGACCAACGGCGTGACACCACGCCGCTGGGTGCAACAGGCCAATCCGGCCCTTTCGGCGGTGTTCGATGGGGCGCTGGGCGGCGGTTGGAGGCAAGACCTGATGGTCTTGCAAGGCTTGCGCGCCAAAGCCGATGACGCCTCCTTGCAGGCCCGCTTCGCCCAAGCCAAGCTGGTCAACAAGCAACGATTGGCTGAACGCATCCGGCGAGATTTGGGCCTGCAGGTGGATGCGCACTCGCTGTTTGATGTGCAGGTCAAGCGCATCCACGAATACAAGCGGCAGCTGCTCAATATCTTGCAGGTCGTCGCCCGTTACCAAGCCATCTTGGCCCACCCGCAAGGCCGGCAGGGCAAGCCCTGGGTGCCGCGCACCGTGGTCATGGCCGGCAAGGCTGCGTCGGCTTACCGAACGGCCAAGCTGATCATTCAGTTGGCCCATGATGTGGCCCGCACCATCAACGCAGACCCGCGTGTGCAGGGGCTCTTGAAGTTTGTGTTTCTGCCCAACTACAGCGTCAGCCTGGCCGAAGTCATCATCCCGGCCGCTGATTTGAGTGAGCAGATCTCCACGGCCGGCACCGAAGCCTCGGGCACGGGAAACATGAAGTTCTCGCTCAATGGCGCGCTGACCATCGGCACCTGGGATGGCGCCAACATCGAAATGGCGCAGGCCATGGGCGTGGATGAAATGTTCGTCTTTGGACTGCGCTCTGAGCAGGTCGAATCACTCAAGCAGGCGGGCTACGAGCCGCGCCGCTATGCCGACCAGGACCCGGCCTTGGCCCAGGTGTTGCAGGCGGTTGCGGCTGGAGACTTTTCACCAGGGGAACGCGGCCGATACGCCGGCTTGGTGCAGGAGTTGCTCAACCACGACCCCTATTTGCTGCTGGCCGACTTCAGCAGCTACTGCGGGGCTCAAGCGCAGGTCGACGGCCTGTATGCAGATTCAAAGGCTTGGCAGCGACGCGCGATCCTGAATGTGGCAGGCATGGGCATGTTCTCTTCAGATCGCACGATTGCGGAGTACGTCGAGCGCGTGTGGAGCGTAGCCACCCTATGAACGACCAGGTCAGCGGGTGAGCCTGTTGTGAGCACCTCGGCCTGCCCCAGCATCGACGAGCGCGACCTGCGGCTGCTGTCGCAGGGGGCGCATCCCGCGCCCTATGAGGTGCTGGGGGCACATGTCGTGGGGGCTCCAGGGGTCAGCACGGGCAGCGGATCGGTCGGCGCCGCCACCGCCGGCACCCGTTTTGCCGTGTGGGCGCCCAATGCACGATCGGTCAGCGTGGTGGGCGACTTCAACCACTGGGATGGCCGTGTGAATCCCATGCAGCCACGTGGCCATAGCGGCATTTGGGAAACCTTTGTGGAAGGCGTGGGGCCTGGCGCGCTTTACAAGTTTGAGCTGCACGATGCGCAGGGCCACCTGCTGCCCTTGAAGGCCGATCCGATGGCCCGGCAGGCCCAGCTTCGCCCTGACAACGCCAGTGTGGTGGCGCAGGCGCCACGGCACAACCCCCTGCCACCCGAGCGGGCTGCAGCCAACGCTCGCCAGGCGCCTGTGTCGATTTATGAGGTGCACCTGGGGTCCTGGCGCAAACGGGCCGATGGGGGCTTCTTGTCATGGGAACAACTGGCCGAACAACTGCCCGACTATGTGGCTTCCATGGGCTTTACCCATGTGGAGCTGATGCCCATCACCGAGCACCCCTTCGACGGCAGTTGGGGCTACCAGACCCTGGGTGCCTATGCCCCCACGGCGCGCTTCGGCCCGATGGAAGGGTTTCAGCGCTTTGTCCAGGCCTGCCACGCGCGCGGGATTGGGGTGCTGCTCGACTGGGTGCCCGCGCACTTTCCCACCGATGCGTTCGGCCTGGCGCGTTTCGATGGCACGGCCCTGTACGAGTACCTGGATGCGCGTGAAGGCTTCCACCAAGACTGGAACACCTACATCTACAACTTTGGCCGCTGGGAGGTGCGCAATTTCCTCATTGGCAGCGCGCGCTATTGGGTCGAGTGCGGTGGGGTAGATGGTTTGCGGGTGGATGCGGTGGCGTCCATGCTGTACCGCGACTACTCTCGAAAGGAAGGTCAGTGGCTGCCCAATGTGCACGGCGGCCGTGAGAACCTCGAGGCCATAGACCTGTTTCGCGCGCTCAACAGCATCTTGGGTGCTGAGTGCCCGGGCGCCATCACCGTGGCCGAAGAAAGCACCGCGTTTGCGGGCGTGTCGGCACCGGTGAGCGCGGGCGGCCTGGGCTTTCACTACAAATGGAACATGGGGTGGATGAACGACACCCTGCGCTACATGCAAGAGGACCCGGTGCACCGCCGGTGGCACCACGACAAGATGCGCTTTGGCCTGGTTTATGCCTTCAGCGAAAACTTTGTGCTGCCCTTGTCACACGACGAGGTGGTGCATGGCAAGGGGTCCATCTTGGGCCGCATGCCGGGCGACGACTGGCAGCGTTTGGCCAATGTGCGCGCCTACTACGGCTTCATGTGGGGGCACCCGGGCAAGAAGCTCTTGTTCATGGGGCAAGAGTGGGCGCAGCCCTGGGAGTGGCAAGACGCCCATGAGCTGCCTTGGGGCCTGCTGGGCGATGCTCGCCACGCTGGCGTGCAGCAGTGGGTGCGCGACCTCAATGGGCTGTACCGCAGCGAAGCGGCGCTGCACCAACTGGACTGCATGCCCGAGGGCTTTGAGTGGCTGGTGGTGGATGATGCCGAGAACAGCGTGTTCGCCTGGGCGCGCCACACCGGGCAGGGCCAGTCGGTGCTGGTGGTGTGCAATTTCACCCCCGTGGTGCGCAGCGGCTACCGCATCGGATTGCCGCCACACTTGGACGGCGTGTGGAAGGAGGCCCTGAACTCGGACGCGCACGAGTACGGAGGCTCGGGCGTGGGAAATGTCGGTGCGCCTTTGCAAGCGCAGCCGGTGGCAGCGCATGGGCAGGCCATGAGCCTGGCCCTGACGCTGCCGCCCTTGGCAACCTTGTTTTTGGTGCGGGCCTGAGCGTGAACCACCGTCCGGCACCACAAGAGGGCCGTCCCTACCCCATGGGCTCCCACCTGCGCGACGGTGGCGTGAATTTCGCGGTGTTTTCCCAACATGCGCAGGCCATCGACCTGTGTTTGTACGACGCTGCAGGGCAGACCGAGACCGCCCGATGGCGCCTGCATGGCCCGCACGACGGGGTGTTCCACGGCTTTATGCCGGGCTTGGAGGCCGGGCAGGTGTACGGCTTGCGGGCACACGGCCCCTACGCGCCTCAACAAGGGCACCGCTTCAATGCAGCCAAGTTGCTGCTGGACCCGTGTGCCCGCGAGATCGTGGGGCGCTTCGTGCGCCGGGACGAACACCTGGGCTATGTCAGCGGACACCCGGATGGCCAACGCATACCGGATGCCCGCGACAACGGCGCCCTTGCGCTGAAGGCGCGGGTGGTCAAGGGCCTGGACGCCTCAGAACGGCAGGCCTTGAGCCTGGGCAGGCCGCGCCGGCCCAAGGGCCGCGTGGTGCTGTACGAGGTACACGTCAAGGGCTTCAGCCAAAGCCACCCGGGTGTGCCCGTGCACCTGCGCGGCACCTATGCCGGCTTGGCGCACCCGGCCAGCGTGGCGCACTTCCAGCGCTTGGGCGTGACCACCTTGTCTTTGTTGCCCGTGCACTACGCGCTGGACGAACCCCACCTGGTGCGCTTGGGCAAGACCAACTATTGGGGCTACAACACCCTGGGCTTCTGCTGCGTAGACCCCCGGTGGTCGTGCACGCCAGAAGACACCGCTGCGGCCACCGAAGAGTTCCGCCAGATGGTGCGCGATCTGCATGCCGCCGGGCTGGAAGTGGTGGTCGACGTGGTCTACAACCACACGGCCGAAGGCGGGGAAGACGGTCCGACCTTGTCGTTCCGTGGCCTGGACAACGCAAGCTGGTACCGGCTGATGCCCGAGGACCACAGCCGCTGCGAGAACCTCAGCGGCTGTGGCAACACACTGGCCGTTTGGCAGCCGCGCGTGAGCCAGTTCGTTTTGGACTCTTTGCGCCACTGGGTGCTGGAGATGGGCGTGGATGGTTTTCGTTTTGACTTGGCGGCCACCCTCGGCCGTGGCCGCCACCAGGCTTTTCAGCCCGATGCCGCCTTCTTCACCGCGCTGCGCCAAGACCCGGTGCTGGCCGACGTGCACCTGATCGCCGAGCCCTGGGACAGCGGCCCGGACGGTTACCAGGTGGGGCGTTTCCCCGGCGCCTTCATGGACTGGAACGACCGCTTCCGCGATGCCGTGCGCGGCTACTGGTTGCACGAGGCCCCGGGGCGCAACCACCGGGCTGATCCGCGGGTGGTCACCCGTGGGGAATTCGCCCGCCGCTTGGCCGCGTCCAACGACTTGTTTCACCATTCACAGCGCCGCCCATCGTCCAGTGTGAACTTCATCACCGCGCACGATGGCTTTGCGCTGCGCGATGTGGTGAGCTACCACCGCAAGCACAACCTGGCCAACGGCGAAGACAACCGCGACGGGCGCGACAACGAGCTGAGTGCCAACTTCGGGGTGGAAGGCGCCACCGATGACGCCCAGGTGAACCACCACAGGGCCCTGGTGCAGCGCGCCATGATGGCCACGCTCTTGCTTTCGCAGGGCACCCCCATGCTGACGGCCGGTGACGAAATCGGCAAGACCCAACGCGGCAACAACAACGCCTACTGCCAAGACGCCCCCGTGAGTTGGCTGGATTGGTCGCAGGTGGACAACGCCATGCTGGCGCTGGTGCAGCGCACACTGGCCCTGCGCGCGGAGCACGATTGCCTGCGGCACGACCAGTGGTTTGCCGACCATGCCCAAGAGGATCAACTGCCCCGTGTGCGCTGGCTCGGCTTGGATGGCCAGCCCTTGCAGGGCCATGATTGGCATGATGAGCACCACCGGTCGCTGGTGGTGGTGTACACCGCACCGAGCTCACCAGCGCTGATGGTGGTGTTCCATCCGCATGCCCATGAAGCCCCACTCGAGCTGGAAGGGGCATGGCGCCGGGTGCTCGATTCCACCGAAGACGACGTCTCAGCGGGGGTCAGGACCACGCCGCTGGTCTACCCCCAAAGCTCACCGCCATCGCAGCTTCCCTCCGTGCTCAGTGGCACCGTCACCTTGCCTGCACGCAGCGTGTGGGTGCTGCAGGCACTTTGAACCCCAGCTGGATCACAAGACCCATGGACCTGACCCAACGCTCCAGCGGCATCTTGCTGCACATCACCTCACTGCCCGGCCCACATGGCATCGGCGACTTTGGCCCCGATGCCTACCGCTTCGTCGATTGGCTGCAGTCCGCCGGGCAGACCATTTGGCAGTGGCTGCCCACCACACCGATCGGGCCAGGCAACTCGCCTTACCAGAGCGTGTCGGCGTTTGCGGGCAGCCCGCTGATGGTGGCCTTCGAGCCCTTGGTGCAAGCCGGCTGGATCGATGGTGGCGACCTGCACGGCGCGCCCGTGGCGCAAGGTGGTCAGCGGGTGGACTTCGAGGCCATCGTGCCTTGGCGCCTGGAGCGGTTGCGCCGGGCGCATGCGGGCTTCTTGGCACGCGCCACCGCCCAGCAGCGCGCGGCATTGCAGGCCTGGCGCACGGAGCAGGGGTGGTGGCTCGATGACTACCTCTTGTTCATGGCCTTGGAGTCGGCCCACGCAGGGCAATGTTGGTGGGATTGGGCACCCGCGCTGCGCCTGCGCGAAGCCGCCGCACTGCAGCAGGCCGCGCGCGAGCATGCGGGCGAGATGGACTTTTGGGCCTTTGTGCAGTGGTGCTTCGACACCCAATTGGCCGATCTGCGCGCCTATGGCCAGGCCCGCGGTGTGCGATTGATGGGGGACCTGCCCATCTTCATCGCCCACCACAGTGCCGATTGCTGGGCCAGACCCGACCTTTACGAACTGGACGAGCACTTTCAGCCGACCGTGGTGGCGGGTTGCCCCCCGGACGACTTCAGCGAAGACGGCCAGCGCTGGGGCAACCCGCTGTACCGTTGGGACCGCATGGCGGCTGAGGGCTATGCCTGGTGGACCGCGCGCGTCAAGCGCGCCCTGGCCCAGGCCGATGTGTTTCGAATCGACCACTTCCGCGGCTTTGCGGGCTACTACGAGATCCCGGCCAGTTGCCCTACCGCACGCGAAGGGCAGTGGGTGCCGGGGCCGGGCCAGGCCCTCTTTGACGCCATCGAACGTGCATTGGGCCGCTTGCCCATCGTGGCCGAAGACTTGGGCCTGATCACGCCCGATGTGCTGGCCTTGCGTGATGGATGCGGCTTTCCGGGCATGCGCATCCTCTCGCAAGCCTTCGGCGGCGATGCCCGCCATGAGTTCTTGCCCCACCAGTATGTGCCCAACACGCTTGTCTACACCGGAACGCACGACAACCACACGGTGCATGGTTGGTGGGCGCAGGCCACGCCTGCGGAGAAACACTTCGCGGCTTCCTACTTGGCCGCCTGGGACCACGACATCCATTGGGGAATGATCCGGGCGGCCGCGCAATCGGTGGCCTGCATGGCGGTGTTTCCCTTGCAGGATGTGCTGGGCTTGGGCGGTGAGCACCGCATGAACCTGCCGGGCTCCATGGGCCCACACAACTGGACCTGGCGTTTTGACTGGTCGATGGTGGGCGAGGAGCACCGCCGTGTCCTGGGGCTGATCACCGCGGCCAGCGGGCGTGGACCGTTTGCGCTGCTGGGATAAGCGCTTATGGCCTGCCCGAGAGGTGCTGGCCTGACAGGTCCCACACCTGCACCGACTGCGGCGCCAAGCGCTGTCCCTGGGGCTCGAAGGCAACCGTGTTGAAGGCCGCTTGAAGCCGGCCCGCCATGGCCGGCTCCGAGGCCCACAAGAGTCGTGCGGACGGCCCTGACGGTGATGCGCTTTGCGGCAGCGTCACGTTGCGAACTTCAGACCCATAGTTGATCAGCACCAGGGTGCGTTCTCCATCGAGCACCCGCTCAAAGCCCATCACCAGTCCATCCGCAAAGGCCCGTTCCCAAGACCCGCGTGCGATGGAGGCGCGCGTATTGCGCAGCATGAGCATGTCCTCATAGTGCCGCAGGATGGAGCGGGTGCCGGTGCGCTGCGCCAATACGTTGTGGCGTGCTGCGTTGGGCGCCGCATCACGGAACGGACGGCCTTTGGTGAAGCCCGCATGGGGTCGCGTGTCCCAGCTCATCGGGCCGCGAATCGGGAGGTCGCCGCTGAGACCCGGTAGCCCCGCTTGCCCCACTTCTTCGCCGTAGTAAATGAAGGGGGTTCCGGGCATCAACAGGTAGGTGGAGGCGGCCAGTTTGTAGCGGGCTTCATCGCCGGCGAACTGGTCCCACGCGCGAGGCCCGGCAAAGATGTCATGGTTGGACAAAAAAGTGGCCATGCCAAGGGGCGCTGTCTGCCAGTACGCCACCATGGCCTTGACCGCAGCCGTGTCGCCCTTGGGAGCCGCCACGATATGCGGGATCAGGCCAAATGCGAAGGCACTGCCGCACACGTCAGGACGGCCGTACACCTCCGGGCTCGATGTGGCTTCGCACACGGTGTACCGCTTGGGGTAGGACTTGACCAGGTCTTGCAGCTGGCGCGTCAGTGCGCGGCTTTCTGGCTGGTCGTTCCAGTCGCGCGCTGAGTTCTCAATCATGTGGGGTACGGCGTCCAGCCGCACGCCATCCAGCCCCATGTTCATCCACCAGCGCAGGCTGTCCAAGTGGTAGCGCAGGGTCGGCTCATGGCGAAGGTTGAAGTCCGGCATGTGCGGGCCAAACGTGCCGAAGTAGTGGCCTTTGGCCCCGGCGGGCGCAGCGGGCAGGTCTTTGGCCTCACCCTTGAAGGTCCAAGGCTTGGAGCCCGCGTGGTACCACGGGTTCTTGCCCCAGATGTCCCAGCCCTTGGGTGCATCAACCGACCACACGAACCAATCTCGGAAGGGGCTCTGCGGGTCGGCCAGCGCGGCTTGGAAGGGCGGGAACTCGTGCGAGCTGTGGTTGATCACATAGTCCATGATCACGCCGATGCCGCGCTTGTGTGCCTGGCGCAGCAGCTCTCGCATGTCCTGTAGGGTTCCGTAGTCAGGCTCTATGCGGCGAAAGTCGGTGGTGGCATAGCCGTGGTCTCGATCGGCACTCAAGGTCACGGGCATCAGCCAAATCCCGCGAACACCCAGCCGCTGCAAGTGGTCGAGCCGGGAGATCAGGCCACGGAGGTCACCCACGCCGTCCCCATCGCTGTCCTGGTAGGCGCGAACGAAGATCTCCATGAACGCACCGTGGTGCCAGTGCTCGTCCAGTCCGTTGTCGCGCGGTTTTGGGGCCACCTCGCTCGTGTCGAAGACCTGTGCGGCTTCTGGCTTTGCGCCCACCCAGGCCTGACAGCCCAACAGGCACAAGGCTGCCAGCATCAGCGTCAAGCGGGTCAGGCTGGTCTTCAAGATGCCGTGGCGAGTGATGGCGTTCATGCAGGCAGGCTCATCGAACATCCAACACCCGCAGGCTCTTGGCCGGGATGTCCAACTCCACCTGACCTGCGTTGGCACTGGTGGTCGCGAGGCCTTGTGGCCACAGGGTGTTGAGCACCGCAGCTGCCGGCAGGTCGGTGAGGGTGATGCGCGCGGCCTGAGAGCCGTAGTTCACCAAGACCAGGCTGCGCTCCTGGCCCAAGGTGCGGGTGTAGCCCATCACCGAGCCCTGCACAAAGGGCTTGTCGTAGCTGCCTCGGGCAATGGACAAGCGTGTGTTGCGCAGCTTGATCATTGCCTTGTAGAAGGCCAAGAGGGAATCGGCCTGGGCTTGTTGGGCCTGCACATTGTTCGTGGCCACGTTGCTGGACACGCTGCGGTAGGGCGAGGTGGTGGAGAACCCCGCATGCAGGCTGTTGCTGCTCCAGCTCATGGGCGTGCGCAGGCGTCCGTCATCGTTGATGTTGGCCGCTGCAGCCATGCCGATTTCTTCACCGTAGTACACAAAGGGCGTGCCCGGCAGCAGCAGGTAGGTGCCGGCGGCCAACTTCATCAGCGTGGGGTCGCCACCCAATTGGTTCCACACCCGGTCGCCGGCGAACAGGTCGTGGTTGGCCAAGAAGGTTGCCGTGCCCGGCGCGGCGGTGACGAAGTAGCGGCTGACGGCTGCGATATCGGCGGCCTGGCCGCGCACCGCGCCCAAGATGCGGCCATTGAGGTCAAAGGCAAAAGCGCTGCCACAGGCCACGGCATAGCCTTGTGAGTCATCGGGTGCTTCGCATACCATGTAGCGGCGCTGGTAGGCCTGCAGCACGCCTTGAATGCGCTGCATGAAGCTGCGGCTTTCCGGCTGGTTGTTGAACGCGTTGGGGCCGTTCTCGATCAACAGGCCCACCGCATCGAAGCGAAAGCCCGCCACACCGCGGTTGAGCCAAAAGCGCAGGTTGTCGTGGTGGAAGGCTTCAACCGCGGGCAGGCGCAGGTTCCAGTCGGGCATTTGGCTCCAGAACGGGGCGTAGTACCAGCCGGTGGGGTCTTGGCGCCAGGGGTAGCTGCCAAACACGTTCCAGTTGAGGGGGGCGGTGTCTTGCCACAGGTACCAGTTGCGGTAGGCGTTGTCTTTGGCCGCGCGTGCGTTGATGAACGCCGGGTGGTCGGCAGCGCTGTGGTTGACCACGTAATCCAAGATCACCCCGATGCCACGTGCAGCCGCAGCCGTGACCAGGGCATCCAGGTCGGCCAGGCTGCCGTATTGCGATTCGACGTTGCGGTATTCCTTAACGGCATAGCCGTGGTCGCGGTCTTGGCTGGGGTGCACCGGCATCAGCCACAGGCCTCGGATGCCCAGGTCTTGCAAGTAGTCCAATCGCGAGATCAGCCCTTTGAGGTCTCCGATGCCGTCGCCGTCGCTGTCCTGGTAGCTGCGCACGAAGACCTGCATGAAGGCCCCGGTCTGCCAACCTTCGGGCAAGGGCAGGGCGCTGGTGCCCACCGCCACCGCAGAGGCGTCAACCGTGGGCAGGATGACGGCGGGCGGGGTGGTTCCACCCCCCGATCCCCCGCTGCTGCCACCAGTGCCGCCTGCGTTCCCCGCAGATGCCGACGAGCCGGTCGAGCCGCCACCGCAGGCACTGAGCGCCAACACGCTACACAACAACAATCGAAGCAGGCCATCCAGCGGCCGCGTGGGTTGAAGGGGACTGCTCATGGGGTGTCAGGCGTGGGTGTAAGCCTTGGGCGTTGCGCGAAGTCTATAGCCAGGCAGCGATAGGATGACACGCGCTGCGGTGGGCAGCACCCGACGTCAACCGGTGGATCTTGGTATGCAGTACAGGCCGTTTCCTTGCCGCGCTCTCAAGCGTGTTCACTCCCGGCACGTAGCCCTCACGGATCAGGCCAAGGCGTGGTGCTTGGCAACGGGCATCGCGCTGATGACACCCGCCTTGGCTGCACAGCCCAACAGCAGCCCCATCCGGGCGGCCGCCAGTGACCAGGCCCAGACGGCCACCACCCCAGAGGGCTTGCTGGCCCAGTGCAACGGCCCCGACCACAGCGTGCCCTTGGGCGCGAGACCAGCACAGGCCTGGCGCCAATTGACGGCCCAGGCCGCCTGGTTGAATGCGCGCACCTTGCGGGTGGGTGCAGCGGTGCAGGCCACCGCGGTCGCGCAGTGGAGGCTTGCCCATGGGCAGGGATTACCCGAGCACCTTCGCATCGGTGAGGTCCTGGACCCCTCGGTGCACACCTGGTCGCTGCAGCAGGGCCCAGACTTGCAGGTCTTCGGCGACAGCGCCCTCGCAACGTCCCACCTGGGCCGCGGCCAGGTGCTGTCGTTGCCGAACCGTGCCGACCTGTCAGACGCCGCCTTGCGCCGCCTGTACGCGGGGCCGCAAGCCTTGTTGGGCTTGGATGCGCACGGCCGGGTGGTGGTAGCCGAGCGTCTGCAGTTGGCCCAGGCCCTGGACGATCTGTACGCCCAAGCGGCAGCCGCCACCGAACTCGGCGTGCGCCTGAAGCAGCCCGCTGCCACCGAGTGGACCTTGTGGGCCCCCACAGCCCGCGCGGTGTGGGTGTGTGTGCACGGTCCCAAGGGCGCTGATGCAACGGAGCTGGTGCCGGCAGAACAGGACCAGGCATCGGGCATTTGGCACGCCCGACTGCCGCGCGACCTGCGGGGACACACCTATCGTTATCTGGTGGACGTGTTCGTTGCCGACGGGGGATGGGTGCGCAACCGGGTGACCGACCCGTATTCGGTGAGCCTGACGGCCAACTCGCAACACAGCTGGGTGGGCGATCTGGCTGACCCGGCTCTCGCACCCGCGGGCTGGGTGGGACACCGGCGGCCAGCGGCACCGGCGCATGCGGTGGACATGATGATCAGCGAACTGCATGTCCGCGACTTTTCCGCCGGCGACCGAAGCGTGCCGCAGGCCCTGAGGGGCAAGTACCGCGCCTTCACGCAAACGCACAGCGACGGCATGAAACACCTGCGGCGTATGGCGCAGGCGGGTCTGCGCGATGTGCACCTGCTGCCGGTGTTCGACCTGGCCACGGTTCCGGAGACGGGCTGTAGCAGCCCCGATGAGCGTGCGCTGCGCGCAGCACCGGCCGACTCGCCCCAGCAGCAGGCCTTGGTGCAAGCCATGGCCGGGCGCGATTGCTACAACTGGGGCTACGACCCCTGGCACTTCAACGCGCCCGAGGGCAGCTTTGCCACGGATGCCCACGACCCCGCCGTGCGCATCAGAGAGCTGCGCCAGATGGTGATGGCCTTACACCGGCTGGGCCTGCGGGTGGGCATGGATGTGGTCTACAACCACATGTCGGCATCGGGGCAAGACCCCCGATCGGTGCTCGACCGCATCGTGCCGGGCTACTACCACCGCCTCAACGCACGCGGCGAGGTCGAACGCTCCACCTGCTGCGACAACACGGCCACCGAGCACCGCATGATGCGCCGCTTGATGATCGACTCGGCGGTGCTGTGGGTGCGGCATCACGCCATCGACTCCTTCCGCTTTGACCTGATGGGCCACCAACCGCGCGAGGCCATGGAGGCCCTACAGGCAGCGGTCAACCAAGCGGCGGGGCGATTCGTGCCGCTCATTGGCGAGGGCTGGAACTTCGGTGAGATTGCCGATGGCGCGCGCTTTGTGCAGGCCTCGCAGTTGTCCTTGCCGGGCAGTGGCATTGGCACCTTCAGCGACCGTTTGCGCGACGCCGCACGGGGCACGCGGCATGGCGACGATGTGACGACCACGGTGTCGCGCAAGGGATGGCTCAACGGCGCGCAGGGGCCCGACCTGGCCGAAGCCGCCGACCTGATTCGCGCCGGCTTGGCAGGATCGCTGCAGGACATGCCGCTGACGCTGCAGAGTGGGCAAACCGTGATGGCGCGCGACCTGCCCTACAGCGGGCAGCCGGCGGGCTATGTGCGGGAGCCTGGTGAGGTGGTGAACTATGTCGAGAACCACGACAACCCGACCCTCTTTGACCTCAATGCCTTCAAGCTGCCGCTGGAGACCGGCGCCCAAGAGCGGGCCCAGATCCAAGTGCTGGGCTCTGCCTTGGTGGCCTGGTCGCAAGGCGTGGCCTATTGGCACGCGGGCCAGGAGATCCTGCGCTCGAAGTCCATGGACCTCAACAGCTTCGACTCGGGGGATTGGTTCAACCGCTTGGACTGGACGCTGCGCGACAACGGCTTTGCCGCCGGCCTGCCGCCCGGCCAGGACAGCCGCGCCTTCTGGCCGGTGATGGCACCCCGCTTGACGCAAGCCCACATCAAGCCCACGCCAGAGGTGATTCGATTCAGTCGCGACGCCCATCTGGATCTTCTGCGTGTGCGGGCGTCCACCCCGCTGCTGCGCTTGCCCACTGCGCAGGCCATTCGCGAACGGCTGAGCTTCCCAGGCACGGGCCCCGGCTCACGCGCCGACCTGATTGCGGTTCGTGTGGCCGCAAAGGGCTGGCCAGGGTCGGTGCACGGTGCGGTGCTGGCGGTGTTCAACGCATCAGCCGAACCCGGCCACTTGGTGCTCAAGCCGCATGAGGCAGCGGCATGGGTCTTGCACCCGGTGCTGGCGTCGCCCGCGGCCGCGGATCGTCGCTTGCGTTCTCAGGCCCGTTGGGTGGCCGCGGAGTCCCGCATTGAGGTGCCACCCCGCAGCGCCGTGGTGTTCGTGGCGCCCTAATTCAGGGCGACTTGGGGTGGTCGACGCACCGTAAAGGTGCGCCGCCGGTGTGTCTTGCACCGGTCCTGGGCATTTTCGCCACGCCCCCACCGGTTTGGACGCCCCATTTCGGGCATGTGCCTTGCATGCGTTTGGTGCACAAGCACAAAGGCTGGTGCATCGCGCCGGCCTACTCGAACGGGAGAACCCTTTGGACTCGATCAAGCCGGGCGTGGATGCGCTCTTCATTTTGCTGGGCGCCATCATGGTCCTGGCCATGCACGCGGGCTTTGCCTTTCTGGAATTGGGAACGGTTCGGCAGAAGAACCAGGTCAATGCCTTGGTGAAGATCTTGGTGGACTTTGCGGTGTCCACCGTGGTGTATTTCTTCGTGGGTTACACCGTGGCCTACGGCACCAGTTTCATGACCGGGGCCGGAACGCTGGCCGCGAACAACGGGTATGAACTCGTCAAGTTCTTCTTTCTCTTGACCTTTGCGGCGGCCATTCCGGCCATCGTCTCCGGTGGCATTGCCGAGCGCGCGCGGTTCGGGCCGCAGTTGATTGCCACGGCCGTGATCGTGGGGGTGATCTACCCCCTGTTTGAAGGCGCGGTGTGGGGCACCGGCTCGGCCTTTCAGGCCTGGGTGAAGTCGATCGGCGGAGAAGACTTTCATGACTTCGCCGGCAGTGTGGTGGTGCACGCCGTGGGTGGCTGGATTGGCCTGGTGGCGGTTTTGATGCTGGGCGCGCGTTACAACCGCTACCGCAAGGACGGTTCACTGAGCGCACATCCACCCTCGAGCATTCCCTTTCTGGCCTTGGGCGCCTGGATTCTGGCGGTCGGTTGGTTTGGCTTCAATGTGATGAGCGCGCAGACCATCGACAAGATCTCAGGCCTGGTGGCGGTGAACTCCCTCATGGCCATGGTCGGCGGCACACTGGTGGCCGTGCTGATGGGCCGCAACGACCCGGGCTTTGCCTACAACGGGCCGTTGGCTGGACTGGTGGCCGTCTGCGCGGGCTCGGATGTGATGCACCCTGCCGGAGCCCTGGTGGTGGGCGGTGTGGCCGGTGGACTGTTCGTGCTGTTCTTCACTTGGACGCAGAACAAGTGGAAGATTGATGATGTATTGGGCGTGTGGCCGCTGCACGGCCTGTGTGGCGCTTGGGGCGGCCTGGCTTGCGGGCTTTTTGGCCAGGAAGCCCTGGGAGGCTTGGGCGGGGTGAGCCTGGTGTCTCAGGCCTTGGGCACCGCCGTGGGCGTGCTGTGGGCGCTCCTGGGGGGCTTGGTGGTGTACGGCGTGCTGCGCCAGACCATGGGTCTGCGGCTGAGTGCAGAAGAAGAGTTCAACGGGGCAGACCTGTCCATCCACCGCATTGGGGCCACACCGGAGCGTGAGACCACCTGGTAAGCGCCTACGCTTGCGCGGCTGATAAGCTCGCGCGATGTTCACGGGTATTGTTCAGGGCGTGGCCACCGTGGTGGCCATCGCCGATCGTCCTGGCCTGCGCACCTTGCGCCTGGCCTTCCCCTCTGGGTTCTTGGCTGGCATCGAATTGGGTGCCAGCGTGGCCGTTGATGGCGTGTGCTTGACCGTCACGGCCTTTGGCCCTTCGGTTGGGCCGGCAGCGGCAGCCGCTGCGTGGGCCGACTTCGATGTGATGCAACAGACCCTGTCGCTGACCACACTCGGTGGGCTGCAAGAAGGTTCTTGCGTCAACGTGGAGCGGGCGGCGCGAGAAGGCGCCGAGGTCGGCGGGCATGTGCTGTCCGGGCATGTCGACTTCTGCGCCACCGTGCAGCAGATTCGCACACCCGACAACAACTGCGTCTTGCGTTTTGCGGTGCCGGCGCCGTGGATGCGCTACGTCTTTGCCAAAGGCTACATCGCGGTCAACGGCGCCAGCCTCACCGTGGCCGAAGCCGGACGTCAGGCGGATGGGTCCGGGTGGTTTGAGGTGTGGTTGATCCCCGAAACCCTGCGAATGACGACCTTCGCCAACAAGGCAGAAGGGGATGCCGTTCACATCGAAATCGAGCGGGCAACCCAGGTGATGGTGGACACGGTGCGGCAAGCCGTGGACGAGCGCTTGGGGCCCCTCATGCCCGCTTTGCAGGCCTGGGCGCGCAGCCAGGGGCTGGACCTGCAGGGCCTGGCCGACGGCCCGGTGGTCGACGCACAGCCCTGAAGGCTCACGTGATGAGCCTGACTTTTTTCTGGCACGACTACGAGACTTTTGGCATCGATACCCGGCGCGATGCACCCGCGCAGTTCGCGGGCATCCGCACCGACGCCGAGTTGAACGAGCTGGGTGAGCCGGTGATGCTGTATTGCAAGCCGCCGCGCGATGCCCTGCCCGACCCTGAAGCCTGTTTGATCACCGGCCTGACGCCGCAGCTGTGTGAGTCGCGGGGCCTGAACGAAGCGACCTTCGCGCAGCGGGTCTTGGACGAGCTGGGCCACAGCGGCACCATTGGCGTGGGCTACAACTCCCTGGGCTTTGACGACGAGGTCACACGGCACCTGTTTTGGCGCAACCTGATCGACCCCTACGGGCGCGAGTGGCAGAACCAGTGCAGCCGCTGGGACCTGTTCCTGGTGGTGCGCTGTGCCTACGCGCTGCGGCCCGAGGGCATCGAGTGGCCACTCAAAGACAACGTCCGGCCTTCGCTGAAGCTGGAGCACCTGAGCGCGGCCAACGGCCTGCTGCATGAGTCGGCGCACGACGCCCTGAGCGATGTGCGCGCCACCATCGGACTGGCCCGCCTGCTGCGGCAGCGCCAGCCCAAGCTGTTTGACTATTGCCTGGGCCTGCGCGACAAGCAGGCGGTGAAAGCGGTGATTGGCGGCTTTGGGGCCCAACGCCAGCCTTTCTTGCATGTTTCAGGGCGCCTGGACCCCCAGCGCGGCTACACCGCGGTGGTGTGGCCTTTGGGTCCCCATCCCCACAACGCCAACGAGGTGCTGGTCTGGGATTTGAGCGAAGACCCGCAGCAGCTCCTGGGTCTGTCGGCGCAGGACATACGTGCGCGCATGTTCACCCGCCGCGAAGACCTGCCCGAGGGCGTGACGCGCTTGCCCATCAAGTCGATCCACATCAACCAAAGCCCGGTGGTGATCAAGAACCTGGCCACGCTCAACGAGTCACGTGCAGCGCACTGGGACATCGATGTGGGCTTGGCGCTGCGCCATGCACAGGCAGGCCTGGCACAAGCGGCGGCCTTTGATGCTTTGCCGTGGGCCGCGGTGTTCAGCCGTGAGCCGCGTGCGGGCGACGCTGACTTGGACGCTGAGCAGACGCTCTACGGGGGCGCCTTCTTGTCCAACCAGGATCGCCGCGCGCTGGAACAGCTGCGCAGCCTGCCGGCCCAGGCGTTGGCCAAGAGCCGCAGCGCCTTTGAAGACCCGCGGCTCGATGAACTGCTGCTGCGCTACCGTGCCCGGAATTGGCCTGAGAGCCTGAGTGAAGTGGAACAGCACCAATGGCTGGAACACTGCCGAGCGCGGCTGTTGCACGGCAAGGGCGGACACCGCACGGTGGAGCAGGTGTTGGCGCGCATCGACGAGCTGGCTGAAGAGCGCCTGCAAGCCGAAGACGAACGTGGCCAGGCGGTCTTGGAAGCCCTGGTGGACTGGATCGAAGACTTGGTGCCCTGAGTCGGAGCCTGACCCATGCCACGCGCACTTTCACTGGAAGACCTGCGCCGCTATGCCTTGGCGCGGTCCTTGTTCACCCCGCGCAGCCTGCGGCAAGCCATAGACCGCTTGGGTTTTGTGCAGGCCGACCCCATTCGAAGTCCGGCGCGGGCGCAAGACCTGATCCTGCGACACCGGGTCAAGGGCTACCGGGCTGGCGATTTGGAGCGGGCCTACCCGCGGCTGCCGGTCGAAGAAGACTTCTTCATCAACCACGGCTTCCTGCCCCGTGATGTGCATGCCCTGATGCACCCGCGCAGCGGCTACCGCACCTGGCCCAAGTCCAAGTGGGAAGCCGCCCACCGGCTGCTG
>JACCDW011069909.1_pt1 | contig 35871 bp, 33 predicted proteins | sample 7449781 | NCBI WGS metagenome assembly JACCDW01 (sample SAMN15323449, study PRJNA562643) | freshwater metagenome | isolation source: river surface water | place: USA:Blue River Watershed | collected 2017-08-18
AGTTAAACTAAATTTTCTTTGTACTTGAAACGAGAAATGGGAGATACGTTTTTTTTGGCTTGCGGCCCGTATTGTTTTACCACCGTGGTGTCTACACTCGGTTGGTACCATTTAAGGTTCGAAATACGTTGCGAAGGTAAAATTATTTTTTAAAACAACAAGGGAATTATCAAAAAAAACATTTTTGAGCACTCACAAAAACTTTTAGACCGTCTCCAAATACACGTTAAATAAGGATTTAATGCGATTCATACCGATGGAATGGGCTTTATGCGACAAATCGCAATAACTGTCACTGAAACTTTGAGTTCCTACTGATATAACCATCACCAGAGATGAATTCATTTGAAGTGACTAAAATGCGCATGCACAAATCTCAAGGCCACATCTATCGACCATTTGGAGTGGCAAACCATCTTTAAATCAAAAATTGTCTGATCACGAATATCAGCGTTGACTCGAACTAATGCCGGTTGAATAGCCTTCAATAAATCATTAAATGATTGTCCATCATTGGAAGAATCTCCAGACATATTCATTGATTTCGAGATCTCGAATTCAACATAAGCAGGGATACGCATTGACATATGATCTGGAGAACTTGTATAATGAAAAGCATGCCTATACAGCGTATTGACGCTATGAAAGAGCTTCAATATGCGATTGCGTAAATTCTCTTTGGTATGATTCTTCTCGCTGTAATATGTGCTATATAAAAAACAAAAAACATCATGACCTTGTTCAGAACTATAATACAGCGTATGAGCCGCATGGGCATCATACAATGTATCGGGATGAACTAATGGACTATTAACTATTTCAGGTAAATCTTTAGACATAATATTTTCATAATCATGTCGCGAAAACTTAGCCAAGACACGATCATCGTATTTAAGAATCAAATCAGCCACCGAAACTGTATCAGACTTCATCGAGGCACCTTCATTTTGGGGACAAATGGTATTACAGGATGAAAAAATAAGTCCAATCAGAAACGCCAGCAATTCTATAGTTTGAAACTTCATTTTATTTACATTGTTATTCAATACAAATTCGCACCAAATCAATCCTCCTTCACCCTTTTCTCCTCCAAAAAATCCGCAATAATCAAAGCGGGCTCGACGCCCTCCACCAATAAACGCTGAAAGGATGCATACAAATCTTTCGATGTATTGTGATGAAGCAACAGCTGGTCATATATGTCCCCCGAATAAAGATATGGAATCAAAATATCCCTCATAAAAGTATACTCCACAAATCGCGAGGAAACGTTTACAACAACATCCCCGTAATTCAACAGATTATTGAAATGTTGAGCCAAAATAAAGACGTCGGTCATTCTCTCCTCATCAATGTCTACCGCAACACGAACGCGACATGTCAAACTACCTACTCCAACAAAGTACAAGTACTTCTCAACTTCACCATCTGCAATTTGAAATTCAATCTCGACGTACTGTTCAGATTCAAAAACCCCTACCCGCCAATTCGAATTTCTACACAGTTTGATCAAATCACCCCACACCTTTTCTTGTCTTTTTTTGGGTGGCAATAGAATTCTATATAGTCGCTGCGTCGTGAATTTGATCTTGTACCAAAAGTCTATAAGTTTTTTCTTCATGATCTTCCTTTACATCAATTTTACTGAGACAAAATGGACAATGTTCTTTCATCCTGTATCCCGAAAAAGAATTTATCCAAGCATTTTATAAATGTTTGCTCCTCTGAGGAATCAACAGAAGCAAACAAAGTCAAAGAACTTCGCAGCTTCATCGCATCCGTGCGACCAAAAATCACTTCTGGATTGGTAGCATTCGACATTAATAGAATTAAAACCACTTGCCTCAATCGACTCCCGAGCAATTCATGATTGAAGTAGGCCAAAGCCTCTTCTATGCCTGATATGCCATAAAACTGCGAATAATGACTCATCCCGAGTCCTTTCAATTGAGGAAATACAAACCACATCCAATGCGATGACTTTCTACCCGCAGATAATTCGCTGATAACATCATTAAACACCGGATCTTGAGCGGTAACAAAACGGTTTAAATCAAAATTCACAATTACCATAAATATAACAATTTAAGCAATATTAATAGAAATACACTTCATTTCCATACAATAAAACATTTGAAATAGAAAAGATAAACATATATTAAATTACTGTTATTCAATAACATATTAAAATAATACAATTCTATTTAAACATATTAAATAAAAATAATTCCCGTAAGAATAAAATATTTGACTAAAAATACAATTATCAAGTTCATTTGGCTAAATTTGTTTTAATTACAAACCTCAACCAATTATAAGTAATTCGAATTACGATTCTAATATGAATTTGATAGCCAATACAGGAATACAGTTATTCTCAACACCAATTGAAATAGATTTGAACAATAATTTCAAGATGTATTTTCATGAATGGATGGATCTTGAAGACCATGCGAAAAAACTGGAGATTGCTCACTACTTTTCGGATGAGGATGTTTGGCTAAAAAAAAATCATCTGTACGCCAATAATTTGGGCTATGCCATCCGTAAAAATAATTACATGGTTAAAGACTCTTTTGAAACCATTTCAAAAGACCGAGATTTCGATGCCAATTCTATCATAAAAATTGACCCTAACAATGAAGAGGATTCAGGTTGCTTTGAAATAAGTGCATCCAAAATAAAAGATATTGATTGGACAAAATTTGAGAACAATTGGTTCCCAATGCCGTTTTTTCAAATGAAGGGTGAAACCTCACAATTTGGCCCTACTAATTGGTGTCGATTTAAACTGGTTCCAACAGCACAAGAAGGAAAAAAGAGAAAATACAATTTAATTATTGCCTTCGATACAAAAACAATTTTTCGCGAAGATGGATTCCAAAACGAGGATTTACAAGAAACTCCAATTTTCACCAATATCTCAGAAAGCCAAAAATCATATGGGTTATGTAATACTGAAGAAGGCCTTTTAGGATTTTGTTCTGAGCAAAAGAATTGTGGTTGGGTGGACAAATATCTACTTAAGCATTTCCATGAAGTGAGTAGCATCAATGATAATAAAATGAAGATGCCGAAATTTAAATATTTGGCTCAATTCATTTTCTTAAACAGATATATTCAACAATTTTGCAATATCCCAGGAATTACGCTTTATTCTAATCTTAATAAACCGAATATCAATGTAGACTTGGTTGTCGACATTGGTAATTCTAGAACATGTGCTATTCTCTTTGACGATGGCGATTTCAAAAAATCAAGCCCTCTCGAATTACAAGACTTTTCTAAAATTTCAAATGATAACGGCTTAATCAAATACCGCGACTCCTTTGATATGAGATTGGCATTTAGAAAAGTTGACTTAGGAGGTAATTTCGGACTTGTCAATAGCAAACAATTTACATTTCCGTCATTAATCCGTTTAGGCAAAGAGGCAAATGATCTTATTCATAGAGCCACCAATCTAAATACAGGCGCGGAAAAAATTAGCACATTCTCAAGCCCAAAAAGGTTTCTGTGGGATGAAAACACACAACACCTTGAATGGGAATTTGTGCAGCTTGAAGGTGAAAAGCCCCAACCCATATACGTTAGTGGAATTAGTGAGCAACTCAATGAAGATGGCACTATTGATGAAAATGCAGAAGGCTCAATAAGAAGCAAATACTCGAGAAAAGCACTTATGACTTTCTCCTTTATTGAAATTTTAGCACAAGCCCAAATGCAAATTAACTCCTATGAGCAACGAAAGCATTGGGGCAAAGAGTCTTCACCACGCAAAATTGGAAAAATAATTGTCACTTGCCCAACAGCAATGTCGCAAAAAGAACAAGTATCATTAAGAAAATGTGCTGAAGATGCTGCAATTATTCTAGACCGCTATTTCAAAGGAATGCAATACCAAAAATTGAACATTGCAGAGTATCGACAAAAAATAAGCATAATACCATCTTCTGCTCATTTGTCACTAAGAGAAGAAAAAAAACAATGGATCTATGATGAGGCAACAGCGGCACAATTTGTCTTCATTTATGCCGAAGTAAAAGAACGTTATCAAAACAATGTAAAGGAGTATTTTAAATTGTACGGCAAATCGGAAAATGAAAATTTACAATCAGATAAAAACTCATTGACCATTGGCTCTGTTGACATTGGCGCAGGCACAACAGATGTAATGATTGCCAAGTACACCTATGATGATAATAATGGCATGTGCAAATTAACACCAACGCCATTGTTCTGGGAGAGCTTTTATTTCGCAGGAGATGATCTTTTAAAACAACTTATTCGATTACTAATCATTGAAGGTGAGCATTCGCCAATTCAAAAAAAACTTATCGCACTAGGCAAAAAACCGATTGAAATTTTACATCCTTTTTTGGGAACAGATGTAGGTATTTCATTTCACGATAGAAGATTAAGGAGTGACTTCAACCTTCAAATTTCAGTACCCTTGATTTCTCATTTCCTACAACTTCTAAATGTAGATTCTGATGACATGCAAGTGACTTTTGATCAAGTTTTCAATCAAAATCAACCATCTAATTCCGTTTTAAATCATTTTGAGGAACGATTTGGATTTAGATTCCAGGATTTAACTTGGAATTTTGAGAAGAAATATATTTCAAGTCTAATTGAAAGAACATTTGACTCACTAATCGGTAAAATTTCGACCTTACTTTCTTATTACTCTTGCGATATAGTATTGCTCTCAGGCAGACCATCATCATTAAAACCTATTACCGATTTATTTTTAAAATATTATGCAATCGCCCCTAATCGATTAAAATCAATGAACGATTATCGCGTTGGTACATGGTATCCGCAGGATTCAAGATATCCATTCACAGATGGAAATGGACAATTCACCAACCCTAAGTCAATAATAACCACAGGAGCCATGATTGGATACTTGGCTGAAAATGGTGGGCTATCTGGATTTTCATTGGATTTAAATACATTGAAAAAGCAACTTTTACCAACAACACAGTTCTTTGGCAAATTACATAATGAGTCATTTACATACGGAGAAACTATCATTACTCCATCCTCCAACCAAGCTAAAGTTGAAATAAATTATTTACCATTCAGAATTGGCACTAGACAACTTGACGTCAATTCATACCCTTCTCGTCCATTCTATAACTTAGACTTCAATGACTATTTTATAAAAGATCGTGTTCTTGGTAAATATGATCTTGGCAAAGAACCTGATTTGAGTGTCATCGAACAGGAAGTAAGAATCGAAAAAGAAAAAATTAAAAAGAGTATGCCCCTTTTTGTCTCCCTTGAAAGAGATATTTCAAATGATATTGAAACAGTGAAAATCGAAGAGATTACAGATTCGGATGGAAAAAGTATCAATAAAAAGTATTTCAGTTTACAAATTCAAAGTATGAGTGAACTTGAAAATTTTTGGTTGGACTCTGGTGTTTTCAAATTGAACATTCAAACTTCAAATTTTTAATGCATAACCCAATGAATGAAAAAATTGAAAAGTCTTTGCAAATAATTGAGCAAGCGAAATCTTGGGTTACAAACAATTTAGAAGGTAACAGAGGACATGAAGCATATAATAATTTGGTGGCAACTCGACGTGCAATCAAGAAAAAGAAATACGCATTAGAAAGTAATCCTGCCGCAGCCATTTATGGAGAAAGCCAAGTCGGAAAATCTTACCTTGTATCAAGTTTACTTTCAGCAAAAGGGGAACCTTTTTCAATTGCAGATCATCAAGGAGTAGCCCATCATTTTATAGAAAAAATAAATCCTCCCGGAAATGAAAGTGAGTCAACGAGCTTGGTAACTCGCTTCTCAACGGCGTACAAACCGCTAGACGCTCATTTCCCAATTAAGGCAATACTTTATACTCCTACAGATTTAATTTTGACATTGTGTGATAGCTACTATAGTGATTTGGTTTTTGGAGGATCTGCCAATTTCAGATGGTTATCTGAAGAAGAGATAACCAAACATCTTGAATTGATCAAAGAGCGGGCTGAAGCCAATTCGAGTTCGCAAAACTATTTATCCGAAGATGATGTGCTAGACATTGCAGACTATTTCATCACTCTTGAAAACAGTGAACGAATTGGTTATTCGGAATTTTTCAAAATAACATCAAAAGTCATTCACAAATTTCAACCTCATGAATGGACATTTGTATTCTCAATTCTTTGGAATCACAACGAACATTTCACACACATATTCAAAATTTTAAATCAAGAATTAGAAAAATTACAATATCAAACCGAAATATTTCTGCCTATTGAATCTGTTTTATATAAACACGGAACTTTACTCGATGTAAAGAGACTCAACGAAATCTACTCAACTCCCGACAAAACAGAACCTGAATTCAAAGCGACAACACAATTTAAAACAACATTTACGCAGGAGATTAGAGAGATATCCAAGAATTTACTTTGTGCAATTTCGGCTGAACTTATTTTCAGTCAACCCGAGACTTTGATATCCGAAAAGCCATTTCTTTCTCAATCTGACCTTTTGGACTTTCCGGGTGCTAGAGGGAGAATGAAAAAATCCATAGATGAAGTTGAAAATTCAATTATGCCTCAACTTTTTTTACGAGGGAAAGTATCTTACTTATTTAAAAAATACTCAACAGCAGAAAAAATAAATATTCTACTTCTATGCGCAAAGCATACTATGGTGGCTCAAAGAGAAATGCCGAAAATTGTAAGCACTTGGATCAATAACAATATTGGAGCAACACCAGAGTATCGAGAAAATTATATCCAACAATCAAAGATTTCACCACTTTTCATTGTTTGTACCTGGTTCAATGTCAACCTTGCATTTAATCCTCTTCAAGATAAAAATGATCAAACCGGGACACCATTAAATGATCGATGGAGGCAGCGCTTTGTTAAAACTCTTGAAGACGAATTACTAGAATGTGACGATGACAAGTCTTGGTTTAATGATTGGACCAAAAATCAAAAGTCTTTCAAAAATTTATACCTTTTAAGGGACTTTGAAAAGTCCGAAACTCCAAGTAATATTTTTAAAGGTTACCATTCCAATAAACGTGAAATAGAAGAAGTCTCTATTCCTGAATATCCAAATTTCAGAGAAGATTTAAAAAACTCTTTCTTGAACTATGACATAGTTAAAAAACATTTCGAAAATCCAGAACTTTCATGGAACGCTGCTGCTACAATCAACAACGATGGAACCGATCTTATCATTCAAAATCTTTCTATTGCGGCTGCTAATGTTAATGAAGCAAGAAACAACAAAATAGCACTAGAATTAGAAACAATCCATCAAGATATTCTTAATGAACTACTCAAGCACTACCGATCGAATGATAAGGATAGAGAAATTGAAAATGCAAAAGTCCTAGCGGGTAAGGTTCAATTTCAATTAGATATTGCGCTTGCTGGTGACAAAATAAAAGATTTTGGTTTCTTAATGAAAGAACTTACCATTTCAGAAAGTTCCGTCCTTCAACTTTATAAATCGATAATAGATTCATCAGACCATAGAGAAATTGTTGTTTCTGACAAATTCACTCATTTCCGCTTGGCAGTTCCTCCTATCTCAGGAGACACAGCGGAATCTTACTTTCAACGATTATGTTCTCATTACGAGAAAAACACAACTGAACTACAATCAGAATTTCGGATGGATCTAGAAGATTTAGACATCAACCTTGATGAATTGCTTGCTGCTGAATCGGATAGCCTGATAAAGAACAATGCCCAACAACTTGCAGAAGCTCTTATTGATCATTGGCCCAAGATTGTATGCAACGATAGAAATAAATTTCTTCTGGCTGCTCTAGGTTCTAATTCTTCTCTTGATCATATGATTGAGATGTATCAAAAAGTCTTTGAACGTACCCAATTATCAAAGAAAATTGCTCAAAACATTAGACAGTATCTAGATGGACGAGCAAGAGCTGGACTGCCATTTGAACTCATTTCGGATATAAGTGCACAAATATTAAATCAATGCGTGCTATCGGTTGGATTTGACTATCTCGATGAAGCAGATATTCATGATTTAAAAGAGGCCAATGAAAAAAATAAATTGAATCTCTCTTTTTTCAACGGATCTAAGGCAAATGAAAGATCAGTGCAAGAATTGTTCGAAACCATGGACAATCAGATAGAAATCCTTCAAAAAAATCCAAGTGAATTGCGTACCCTTCCAAATTTCAGAAATTACCAATTGTGGAGAGATCGTCTTAAAATAGGATTTGTATCAGTATGTAACATCCCTAATTACGACGTTTCTGCAAATGAGAACTTGAATAAAATCATTCAACAGTTAAACTAACATTATTCATGCCCACAGTTATTGGATATAAACAACTACTTAGTACTGATCTAAAGTACTTTATCGGCTACAAGCCTATTGGAGAACATTTGGTGTTCTCCCACTACCCAAAAATTGTTCAATACCTCAGCGAATTAGATCCAAAATATTGCCATTTCATTTCATTCCCTGTATTAGACACTGATTCAGGTTCACAAAAAATAGATTTTTACGGCACTCAAAAAGGTTGGGAAGATGATTATTCTGCACCTATAGCTTTATCTACTCTCGAAGAAAGTGAAAGCAAAAATAAGTATCAGTTGCTTTTAGAGGAAAATCTCAAATACTATCAATCAATCATTGATAAAAATCCAAAAGATGATAAATCCATTTTTCTCAGCTACGCCATAGAATACATAAATCCTAATTTTGTATTCTGTTACAATGACAAAATCGTACTTGGATTATGGGGCATGACCTTGAAAGAAAAACTCGAAAGACCAATTGATGAAATTGTCATCGGAATTCCTGAAAGAAAAGACCCAGATCCAGGTCCTATTCCTCCGCCCACCCCTCCACAGCTTCACATGCATCAAATTATTTTTGACCCGCAACAGGAAGGATACATATCATCAGGACCCACATCTTTTCAAGTCGAAAAAAATACAACGCTACATCCCAAAGATATTCCTTCAATTGAAGCCAATTCCGGGTTTGAATTCGTTTGTTGGAAGCCAAATCCAAACAATCATGTTGTTGTTGATGACCAAACTTTTTACGCGCATTACGAAAGCACATCACCGCCATTACCTCCCACACCGCCAGCACCGCCACCTAAATTACCATGGTGGAGAAGGTTATGGAATTGGCTTAAAAATTTACTATTCGGCAAAGGTTGTCTAAAATGGCTCGTTAGAATTCTTTTGGCAATACTTCTATTATTTCTTTTAAGTTTTCTTTTCCGTGATTGTCAGGGATGTAACAACCTTTCACATGGAGGCGGAGCATTAAACGACTTAGACTCTACATGGCTAAATCAAGATCCAAATCGAGGTAGTAATGGTGGTATTTATGATCCTAACAATCCATACCAACCCATTCCTACACCACCGGCCTATTCTGATATACTGCCTCCCTCAGAAGGGGTAATGCCACCTATTTCAGAGAACCCAGATATAATCCCCGGCAATCCGAGCATTTTAGCGAATAGACTTAACATACTTCTAGAAAACGAAGACAAATCCGTCCTAGATCTTGCGCGCGCATTCAAAAACAAATACCCCGATGAAAAATACAAAGTGGTATACTATGACAATGTTATAAAAAGAATGCAAATCGAAATTCCGAAAGAAGAAAGAGAAAGGTTAAAATCTTCTATTCCTGAGCAAGTATCACCTGAATTTGAAGTCTTCGTTTTTGATGAGGCAATGTTTGAAGGAAATGCTATACCAACTGATCCTGAAGTTTCTAATTCTAACAATGGCTACTACTTAAAAACAATAAAAGCGCAACAAGCTTGGGAAATTACACAAGGATCCCCCGATATTACAGTTGCCGTAGTTGACAACGGATTTCATTTGAACCATCCCGAGTTAGAAAACAAGGTTGTACAACCTTACAACGTATGGAAACATTCTTCTGAAATTACAGCCCAGTCCGTAGATCATGGCACGCACGTAGCAGGAACAGCGGTAGCACGCTCAAACAACGGGGAAGGGCTGTGCGGAATAGCTCCCAATTGTAAATTAATGCCGGTACAAGTCGCTGATGAATTGGGAAGAATGACTACGACATCCGTATTAGACGGTATTATATACGCCCTTTATCAAGGGGCTGATGTAGTGAATGTATCGCTTGGCTGCTCATTTCAAGGATTAGATCGTTACCCACGGGAAGAACAAGAAAAACTAATTAACGAACATTTTAAAGAAGAAGAAAGACTTTGGAGAGAGGTGATGCGCATTGCTTCAAAGCACAACTCCACCATCGTTGTCGCAGCAGGCAATGACAACGTGCTCGCAGGAATCGAACCACTTCAAAGACCTGAATTGTTTATTACTGTCTCAGCAGTTGACAAATCAAGCGGTTCAAGAAATAAGTCATCATTTAGCAATTATGGTGAATTTTCTACAGTATCTGCTCCAGGTGTTGGAATATATAGTTGTATGGGGGATGATGAATACGGGCAAATGGATGGCACAAGCATGGCTGCACCTATTGTAACTGGAGCCATTGCATTAATGAAAAGTCTCAAACCCAATTTAACGAATAAACAAATCAAGTGTATACTGCAATCGACAGGTATATCCTGTAACGGAGAAATTGGCAACCTCATTCAATTGGATAAGGCCTTACAAATGGTCAAATCAGGGAATATCCCCAAATGCACACCAACCCCAGCTTCAGGGGATATTCAAGTTTTATTAAAGTGGAATAATTACAATGATTTGGATTTGATTGTGACAGACCCAAACGGTGATGCCGTTTGGTATAAAAACCCAAGAGTTTCGAGTGGCGGGCAATTGCAAATTGACATGAACGTTGAATACCCTGATAATGACCAACCATTTGAGAATATTTATTGGCCGGCGCAATCTGCACAATCAGGAACATACAATGTTTATGTACTCGACTTTAAAAATCATCAAGGCGGTATACAGAATAATTACACCGTAGACATTAAAAATGGTGAGAAGCAAAAATCATTTTCTGGCACTGCCAACGAACAAGGCAAAGCCATTCACATTTGTTCCTTCTCAATGAACGGAATCAATGATGTCGCAAATGCTAACTCCAGCAATTCAAATCAAAGAATAGCATTAGAAGATCAGAAAAAGAAGCTTCAAAAGGAGTTGGATAGAATAAACGAGGAATTAGAAAGAATAAATTAAATTAAAATGAGACAACGTAAAATTACTTGGGCAGATCTTATCTCACTGATAGCTGCCATAATTTTTGGAATAATATCATACTTAGGTGCACTATACCTAAACTACAACAAAGGTGATGTAATCGGAATGAGCAATAACATAGGATGTATAGGTATAGCGATATTATCAAGTGCATCATTTTTACTACTCTCTTCAATTGCGAAAATTTTAAAACTTACAAGAACACACTTTAGCATAGCAATTAAGTTAGAAATTCTATTTCTACTCTTGTACTTCTCAGCTGCTGTCGGCATGCTCAAAATTTCAACTTTCTTTCATTATTTTACTGTGTTAGATCAGAAAGAAATAATTCTACAAGATGTGCGCAATAGTATTAAAGCCACAGAAATGATGTTTACAAATTATGACATTTATACAAAAAGAAGATTATCACTTTATGAAAATGATTTACGTACCTATTGTAATACCCACCCTAATGAAATTTCACAATGGCAGATAGATCGATTTATTTTCTCAATGAAAGCTCATTTAATACCAAGCAATTATGACGATCCCGTTAGCAACAATGGGATAAAACAGGTAGCTCAAAAAATGCTTAATAATCACTACAACAACACATTGACCTGGCCCTCATTTTCAATTCTAGACATTATTTCAGAATTACATTATAAACCTGCTGAATTTTTTCAGTTAATGACTGCATATTCAAAAGAAACAGAACCATATGAAGGAAGTTTATCTAGAGTGCCTTTTAAATTCCAAAACACTGCATTTATACCAACACAAAAAATTAATTCAGAATCTGAAAAAACTTTCTTGGGATATGCATCCTATTTCTTGCTATTAGGACTAATTCTACTCAATTACATTACCTGTGAACGCGATGGGAGAGTTCAAAATCTCTCAAAACTAATTTTCAACAAATAATTTAAAAATTCAGAAAAATGGCATTTGATTACAAAAAATTTGAATCCTATTCAGATGATGAGCTGACTGATTTTGTTTTTAAAAATGAAATTTCTATTTCTGAACTAAAAGATTTAGGGATTGGAAGAAATCAAAGAATTTACATTCAAAGCAAACTGGAACAACTAAAATCCAATGAAATCAACAATAGTCAAGATATTCTATTCTTGATAACCGTGATGAATAACTCGGATGAATACTCAGATGAAGTTCGCGAAATTGCACACCAAAAAACGATAGATATTATTCATGAAATAACAAAAGTATCTGAATTAAATGAAATATTTCAATCTTGTAACAATAGCAAAATAAAGGATGAAATTGACAAACAAATTTTATCCATTAATGCCAAAACCGCTGAAGAAGAGCGGAGAAATCAAGAAGAAGAAAGACAACGTAGAGAATTAGATTCTTTCCTTGAGCGACTTAAAGATGAGACTTTGAGCGGAGCTCTAATTAGGAGTAAAAAAAACAAAGGCGAAATTTCTAAAGAAGTCATTTTAAATTACATTTCGGAAGAAAAATTAAATGCCGTACTAGATTATCCTAATAAAGTTAGAACACCCCCTAAAGAGAATTTACCTAAAGCAAGCGAAATAAATAACAATGCAAAACAAATTTTCTTTTGGGGAAGTCCAAAATCGGGAAAAACTTGCACAGTAGCTTCATTGTTAAGTACAGCAGAATCAGACTTTAGTTACAGACCAATAAACGGAATAGGAAACAATTACGCTAATGTGCTAAAATCTATTTTCACCGTAACTCCTGAAGAACCTTATGTTTTTCTACCGGGAAGAAACCCATTCGACTTGAACGTCTACATGCCCTTTGAAATTAAAAAATCAGGCGAGAAAAACTACAGGTATATTTCATTAATTGATTTGAGTGGTGAAATTTTCGAAGCAATTTATTATAAAACTAACAACCTTCCTTTACATGCTGAAAAAGAAGAAAATTTAAATAACCTTTCGGAACTACTTTCTACTCCCAACAAAAAGGCTCACTTTTTCTTTATTGACTATAGCGTAGGCAACAAACCTGACAGCCTTGGGATGCGACCTACAGATTATTTGAATGCTGCTGCAAACTACTTTCAAACTAATAATATCTTTAAACACACTACTGATAATCTATACTTGGTACTTACCAAAGCAGATCTTATTCCAGGCTTGACAAATCAAAGTCAAAGAAAAGCGTATGCAGAAGATTTCTTCAACAAAGCTCCATATAGGTCTTTTAAGGATAGTCTCGAGAATTATTGTAAACAATTTTCAATTAACCAAAATGGAAAGATTATTATTGAAGCATCATCAATAGGGAATGTATACTTTGAAGAAATTTGCGATTTCGATAACACATCTGCAAAAAGTTTGATTGAAATTCTTCTTGAAATTACCAAACCAGAAAAAAATAGTCTATGGTCTCGAATAATTAATTTTTTAAATGGATAATGCTGTTATGAATATTCGACTATATATCACAGGATACAATGGGGGACAGAAAGATCTATTCTCTGCTGATGGAATAAACCCATATTTCAATTGCATCCCTGTCGAAATGAAAGGTATGAATGCCTGCAGAGACACCTATTTCAATGGTGAGAAAATCTATTCATTTGGCACAGTTGCTTCCGGAATTGTATTTTCCACTACAACAATTGTATTCGATCCAACGCGAGGAATGGGGAATTTTACAATTTCTATATTCCTACCAAAACACTTAAAACTAACAGGTGCTGAATTGAAACAATTATTGGATGAGCTTTCAAATCAATTTATCCATCAATATTGTCCACCACCCACATATGAGTTTAATTTAATCACGACTTCTTCAAATGAGTGGATTATTCCTTATAAAAAAATTTTAGCATCTTACGAGGAAAAACTCCAAATAGAAAATAGTCATATACACAATGATATTTCAAAAAATGAACCTGCATTTCTAGCTTGCTCAGATGACGAGAAACTAATAAACATTTTGAATAGTCCTTTTCATGAGGAATTTCAAGGTCATCAAATGATTCATTTAGTACTACAAGAACAATACATCAAGAATGTTAATGGAAAACTATTTATTGATGAATTTACACATAACGGCCATGCAATAAGTTTTGACTTAGGTGATAAAAAATATTATTTCAAAAGGATAGATGAACTTAAATCATCTAATCAATTTGGATTGAAATTGCGAGCTTTTAAAACCAATAAATGGGAGGAAATCGACTTTAATAATGACAACCATTTTATTAAGGCTAAATGGCCATTGAAAATAGAATGTAACATTCCAGGTTACAATTTAAACATCGATGATGGAAATATCGATTCTCCGGAAATAAGAAAACTCTTTGTTTTCAAAGACAGGTACATTTATCCTAATATAAACAAATCAGATTTACAACCAATATCTAAAGTTGTACGATTCCAAATTAGAGGTAACGGAAGCGATGATCTCAGCGCGACTGAGATAGTAATCCCTGAAAAAAAAGCAAGATTAAATTGTAACGACCCGTTCGAGTTTTCAGGCGATGATTTCAATACATCATTTGTTATTTATGCGGAAAATAAGACCCTGAATAAACGCTCACCTGATAAAACCTACAATCCGGAAAATGGCCCTAATCAAATAGAATTTCTCCTTGAACTTTATAGGGAAATAAAACTAACCATACTAACAGAGCACGGAGAAGATTTAATATATGATTACACCTATGAAATAAAGGAATTGGGCAACAACTCTTTCACAAATAAAACAACGAAAGACGGCGATAAACTCTATTTTTTTGGAGGGGATATATACAAACCTTTTGAAATCTCAGTTAAAGGTAAAATAGGCAACAATTACTACTCTATAAAACGAGTTTTTGATCTAAAGCATCTTGAAAATTCAAAACTCGAATTGAAATGTAAAAAAGAAGCAAAAAAACAATATTCAATCAATCTTGGAGATCACGGAAAATGGAAAAACCGACAAATCGCCTATTCTGAAGACCCTGAAGGAAAAGATATAATTGATTCTGTTAAAGTAAAGAGAAATTACACATTCTCTAATCCACCCTTTTTATTTAATCCCTCTAAAGATGAAATAATAGCACAATACAGAAAAAAGAAAATACCTATCTTTTCAATATTAAAATTTTTCTTTTTTGTTTCAATCATTTTATCATCTGCATTATTCATTTTTTATAAAATAAATTCCGAGCCTAATCCAGAAACGTCCGCGGCTCAAAATTCTAAAACAAATGAAAAAGCTGAGAATTCAAGTGATGGCAATCTACAAGGGAAAAAATCAAGTAATGAAGATACAATAGGCTCAGAGTTGAAAAAGGCTGATTCAACCAAGCCACAACCAACAGGTTCAAACCCTCCTCCAAATCCAGAATCAATTCGAAAAGAAGTGATGGAATTATTGAAATCAACAAATTTCACTTTGCCTCAAATTTCTGCATATAAACCAGCGTTGAATAATACCGAAAAAAAAATTTATGAATGCAAAAAGAAATTCATTGAAAATGATAAACACAATCAATTTATAACGTTATTAAACGAAATTAGTCAAAACGAAACACTCCTAAATACTCCATTATATTTTGCCATAAAGAAAATAGTGGAAGATTCCAATTTCGATATAACGCCTCCAAACAAAAAAGAAATGCTAGGAAACCAAAATTAATAAAATGAAAATAGAAAAAAGAAAAATCGTCGTTCTCTGTTTAGCTTTGGCTGCAGTCATAATTACATTTATTGAAGTAACTCGAATTACACCACCTCCGCCACTACCTGCCCCTCCAACTAACCAATTTATTCAACGTATTGAAACCAGTATTAGTGGGATATCGCAATTACAAGAGAGCACCGCTGATTGTGACACTTTCAACCGAATCATAAATGACATACGCTACTTCCACAGCAATAGTGATCTAGGAGCTACTCTTGCTGATAACGACTACTGGTTAAATAATCTAACGGAAAAATTATTGATTGAATATAGTAAAAAAACAATTCGATGGGGCAATTGGACCTTTTCGAATTCTATTTGTGATGATGCTGAAATAGAAAAACTAAGTTGCTGCATAACAAACATAACAAAAAACGCAAATGGCATTCAATCTCCATTTCTTGACACAATAGCAGAATTCCAGAAAACAATTACACTTTACAACAAAATACAACATCAAAATTCAATTTGTTCATCATCATTATTTTTGGGTGAAATCACCTCCACTTCTGCTGAATACCCTACGAAAGAACTACAACAAAATATTGAGATATCTGAAAATTTAATAAATGCTGTTTCGTCTAATAAATATTTAAGTAAATGTACAGATTTACCAAATCAATTAAACAATACAATAGCGCATAGTGTGCAGTATCATTTTGAATTCATTAATAAAAAGATTGATTACTACTATAATTCTTATCAATCAAACGCGGGCACTTTACGTAAAATGTATAAATCTATCGAAGGCCAGTTTGAAGAATTCAAAAAAATAAAAACAGCCAATTATGATTTTTCAAGCAAAATAGCGGAACTAGAAAAGAAAATTGAATTTTTGTAAGAATAAAAAAAACATTCTAAATATGAAAATAAGAATACTCGTGATCATTCTATCATTAAACTTTTTTCAATCGATAGCCCAACATGAAGATTGTGAATCAAGATTTGAAATCCTTAAACAAAAACACGATTCATTACAAGGTCGGATAACATCTCATTATGAAATCGAATTAAAGTTGTTGAACGACCAAAACAAGACCATTGAAACTGATTTACCTAAACTCAATAAAGAAATAGAAAAATTAAACAACGTTCAAAAACAGTTGATCAAAGAACTAGAAACTTGCAAGGAAACATCCAAAGAACTAGAAAAATCAAAACTACATTACGAAAACGAAAAACTTACTAAACAAAGAGATACATTACAGCAAAAAATAAATATCCTTTCTAATCAAATAAAAAATCAAAACAAAGCTTTAGTTAATTATTCTAAGTTAGATAGCTTAAATAAAATTAACTCTGCTGAAAAATTGAACTTCTACTTAAATAATAATTTTGATTTTTTACTTAACAACTGCACAATAATTTCAATAACCAATGATGAGAAATTTACTTCTCAAAGCGCACTAGCAAAACAAAAGACAACAGATTTAAAGGTGGTAATTGAATCCTTGGATTTATTAAAAGAAAAATATAATGCTCAAAAAATACAAACAGCTATAGCTAACTTAAAGGTAATTCATCATGAGTCAGAACTTCTTAAAAAACATATTAGCGCACTAAATCAGTATGAATTTTATCAAGATGAACTAAAAACTGTCATCAATTCAATAATTTCAATAGATGCTGAAAATGAATTGAATCAATCTGAAATGGAAAGAAAAAGAAAACAAAACCAAATCAGCTACTTACTATTCAATTACTATTCAGAATACACTAATTTGGCGAAATACCCATACCTCTTGGGTATTTTTCAAGAAATATCGACAAAAAAGAAAAAGGACGTCAATGCACCATTGGACTATTTATTAAATAAACTTTAATGAGAAAACTATTCGCATTTGCGAGCATAACATTTCTTTTTTCGATTAAATTATTTTCTCAAAATAGCAATATTATTGAGGGCAATAAATGCTATGAAAAAGGAGACTACAATTGTGCTATCAAGGAATACCAAATAGCCATTATTTCATCAAAAGATTCTGAACTTGAGATTGCTAAGCTAAATCTCATGTCAGCACAAGAATGCGTAAAATTACTCGCAGATGCAAATTCAGCATTTAACAATAGAAACTTTTCAAAAGCTCAAGAACTCTACAACACTCTTTTAGAATACAACCCATCCGATCCAATTGCTAAAACACAATTGGACAAATGCCGTACAAACTCAACCCCTAAACTCCGGAAAGCTACCTCATCGGAAATAACTGACATCTGGAATAACAAGTATGGACTGCAACCGCAAAGACGTCAAAACTTAATCAATGTGGGTATTGACCCTGATGATGCGCAATTGAGAATTAACAATGGAGAGGGAAAACCCAAAGAAAGCACAACAAACCTCTCAACAACTACCCTAGATGTTTCTAAAACCAATTTATACTTTTCTCCCTCTGGATTTGAATTACAAGAAATAAAAATTTTTTCAAATGCAAAAAACTATGTGGTTCCAAAAAATTTGATACCGAGTTGGTGTAAAGTGTACCCATACGATGGATACATCAAAGTGAGCGTGGAAGACAATCCAAATACAACATCAAGAAAGGATTGGTTTAAAGTTGTAGCCGGTGATAAAGAATTACGCATCTACGTTGAACAAGCAGGACAAAGCAAAACGAATAATAGCACTACCAATAAAAACTATAGTCAGAATACAACACCCAAAATCAATAAATCAACCACTCCAAATTACACCTACTCTTCTAACGAACCTAAATTCAATGCGCCAAAATCCAATGAAAAGTGGGCGTTGAATTTCGGATTTGGTCCATCACTTAAAAATCAAACCAACTTTGATTGTACTCAATTAGGGATAAAATTTGAAAAATTGATGAAATACGGATTTGGGTTCAACACCGGATTAAATCTGGAAGGATACTCCCTACAGGATTCAATCCCATTTGTGTCTGAACGAAGTTTCACTCATTTCGGAATCAACATACCCTTGCATCTCGAGTACCGATTGAATTTCGCACGATGGTTCAATGTATATGCATATGCGGGAGTTGGTATAAACGCAATCACTGACTATGAGTTTGATCAAAACACATATCCCTCCAGTTATGAATATGGTTTGGGCTGTAGAATCAACAAGCTGCAATTCACCGTTGGCCAAAGTCAATTTCAAGATAATCAAGCAATAAGAAGAACATTAGGAACCAACACATATACTTACAACAAGATAACATATTCGCTAGCTGTATTTTTCTAAATCGTCATTTCTACCATGATCACCGCCCTAGTAACTCTACTTTCTTTCATTATCTATTGCATAGGCTATTATGTATCCTTTTTTTTCTTTTCATACCACACCTCTCATGGTATAATTTCTTCCAAGAAAAGAGTAAGAACCAATCCTGATACATTATTGAAAATATGGTTCGCTGCTTTATTTGCTATGCCCATTCTAACAAGTTTGATTTTTGGTTTTGGATACGGAATAAAAGGGAGGGCTATCAATTGGGGTTCTGAGTTATATGACTTATACATAATAGAAAAATACGCGACTAATTTTTCGTGTATGATTCTGATTGTTCCAATGACAATTGCACTGATCATTCCAAAAATGTTCAAATTCAGAAAACGGATGAATGTTCTAATATTCTATACGCTCCATCACTTATATATTTACTTCGCTGTCTTACTCATCAAATTCCTCGTACCCATTTTTTGTTTTAAAATACACAGTCTCGCTGTTCCCTACATTCCGTAAACTTTATTAAAGCACAATATAAACCTCAACGCCATGCCCTATCATCAAATCAAACTGGTTAAAATCATTTTAGCCATTCTTTTGTTCATCTGCCTTGCAGATGTACCCTATGGGTATTTTCAACTTGTTCGTTTTATTGCCATGATTGCGTTTGGACTATTGGCTGCTCAAGCTTCTCAAATGGGACGACAAAACGAAATGATCATTTACGGTGCTTTGGCATTACTGTTCCAACCTTTATTTAAAATTTCATTGGGAAGAGAACTTTGGAATATGGTAGATGTAATAGTAGGAATTGGACTACTCATCTCTGCTTTCAATTCCCCACCCAAAGCCAAATAACACTGAAATGACGCACCGTTTAAAAATATCCTTAGCATCAATTATTGGCTTTGCTATTATCGGAGTATCTGCATATTGGTGGATAAACATAAATTCCCAGGAGAGCACTATTACCTCATCCTCAGAATCAATCCAAACCAAAAAAGAGATTGTCAATTCGTGCCGAGCTAAGTACAGCTTCCCAAAACTCAAATACATCAAAAATGATTTGATGCCTGCATACATTGATCAGGTAAAAAAACATGGGGTCCGACCAGTAAAAAAATCGCACCAAATGACAACTTTGATAAAACAATTCAAACTTGTCCCCGTCCCCGAATTAAATTGGGCATACGCACTCAAAGTCAAGGATGCAGACATGAGATATGTGACACCCCAGACCCGACAGCTGATCTATCATGTGTCATCGGAATTCAAAAAACGGATTAGCAAAACAGATTTATATAAAATCAAACTTAAAATCACCTCTCTCTTTAGATTGAAAAATAATAATCCCAAAAATTCAAGCAATGAATCCGCTCACAAATACGGATGCGCCTTTGATGTTTCTTATGCCGAATTTTTAGATCAATACAACAACCCCGCAAAAATAAATGGTTGTCAAAAAGAATTTCTGCAGATGACTCTGGAAAAAATAGTTGAAGATTTTCGATTACAAAATAAACTATACAAAACAAAAGAAACAGGGCGCAATAGCAATTGCTTCCATATAGTTCCAAATTTTAATTAAGACTATACCCTTCTATGAAAACCTCCCCAAAAGGCATCAACCTAATCAAAGAATTCGAAGGGCTCAGACTAAACGCTTACCTCTGCCCTGCCAACATTTGGACCATCGGTTATGGTATTACTCAGATAAATGGCAATAGTATTCAAGAAGGGGATAATATCAGTCAGGAGGAAGCTGAGACACTTTTAATTTATGAAATTCAACGTTTCGAAGCTATCGTTTTAAACAGACTTGAAGTACCTGTGAATCAAAATCAATTTGATGCCCTGGTATCGCACACATTCAATACAGGAGGATCAGATACATTATTTGAATTGATTAACAACAACGCACCCCAAGAGGAAATACGACAATGGATGATGAATTCGTATATTACATCCAATGGAGTTACCCTGAATGGACTAATCAAACGGAGGAAAATAGAAGCTGAATTATACCTAAGTGATTTAATTTAATTAAATATAATCCCTGATTAGAGCTATTTTCGGTTCAATTCATCCAACTCAAAAAACTCAATCTGCTTTCCCTCACCCTTCCTGGTAACCCGACATAGTCCCGAACCGTAATAGGCATACCAGCGTAACATCCTGTCGGCAAAACCGTCGTTATCCCAATCCATGACCATATTCAAATCGACAATTCGAAAAGATTGCGCCTCATAGCCCCAAGATAAAGTATACTTATCAGGATTTTCATCCTTTTTGAAAAGAGAATCTCTCGAACTACGTAAATATTTTTCCGCAATTTTCTCATCCCCCTTTTTATTGTCCCAATGCATATAGAACTCAGCCCAACTTAGTTTTCTTTTCAAAGCGGAGGAATATGCACCAAAAAATTCATCTCCATAAACAACTCCCCAGAGAATAGGCTTACAAGAAATATCGTTAGCACTTACTTTTTCCCAATTGATATTTGAAACAAAATCGTTTTCAGCCTTAACCATTCCACGTTCGCGAAAAGCTATCTTTACCAATGCCAGTTGCCCCATATGAACAATCCCGTAGCACTCTCTGACCGTCATCATATCGTCTAGCATGATGTGCGGCTCAATTTTTAAATACTCTTGGAAAGTCATAATCAAAGTATCTACATTATTAAAATTGAGCAGCCCAATCGAATCGAATTTAAATCTTTCATTTAAACAAATTGTATCCTGGTTTGCATCTAGAACTGTAATCACCTTAATAGTTGAATCATGAGGTGCCGTATTCTCATTTGAATTGGGGTTAACACAAGCTGTTGGGCAAGTATCATTGTTCAAAACTGGATTAGAATTGGAATTAGCACTTGGGCCAAAGCAATTCCAAAGCAAACACAGAAAAATTATGATCATTGAAAAGCGGAAATCACTTTTCAAAACAAAATTTACAATTTTCATCCATCCAATTTTTTACTGAAGCCAAATAAAAGTCATTGGTGATTAATCGAGCAAAAGACTTTAGATCCTTCTTCATTTCATTTACCCTTTTCATCCTAAATGCCTCATCAAATTCCATGTTACTCTCGTAGCACTTACTCGTTGCCTTTTCCGAGAACAACTTAATAAATTCTGCTTTGTCTTTTGCAAATGTGGCACTAGCCCTCATGTCATCTGAGCTAACTTTTTTCAGATACAATTCAAATTCGACCTGACCTGCTATACTTGCCCATTCGTGTGAAAATGCCGTTCCGCCCAAGTTTGCCGAACTTGCAAGGCCATTCACCGCCCGATACAATTCAAGTAGGCGCGTCCTTTGTTTGCTATATTTCTTTGCTTCAGGTCTTTGCTTCAGAAAATAGGCGTACAGTAGACTAAACACATCTTCATCATACATACTGGGAATCAAATGCAAATCCATTGCCTTGCCAACAGCATCTCTCAATGGAATAGGTTCATACACATCAAAATTCAATTTATTATCAATCACACTTTGATAGAAGTGCCCCTCCACCTTCCAAATTCTACCATCGTCATTTAAGACAACTGAATCAATGGGTGGTAATTCCTTATGGATTATTGGCATTATAGAATCTGTGGAAACAGAATCAGACGATTTAGATTCTTGGTTTTGAGATGTTGAATTGCAAGAAGACATCGTTACCAAGGCAAATAAAATACTACTTAGAATTACTAATCTCATACTTCCAATGTTTTAATTCAATACTCCAATGATTACTCCAAAATCACCATCCAATTGCTCCCATTTTTTCTCAGGTAAATACATTCGGGAAACTACTCCATCTAAATAAAGAGCATTCATACAGCCCTTATTTTTAAAGAACATTGCAAAATCATATAAGTTAATTTCCACATTTGAAATTGCAAACAATACGCTTCCATCCGGCATGATCCCAACTCCGTTTCTTACATGTAAATTGGAAGACCCCTCCTTAAAATCTTTGTGCATCTGACCATTGTGTAGCAATAACGGACCCGATTGAGTAGCATATTCGATATTTTGAGACATTACGAAGTCCTCACTTTTACAGATTTCAGCCACGCCATTTTTAGATAAGTAGAAAACCCCATTGGGCTTCAAATAAAAATTACCAGTCCCATCTTTTAAATTAATGGCTGTTTGTGTGATAGCATTTTCTATAAAAAGACCCTCTGGCACATTATCGCCCCCGGGTAGATAAATTCCACCATTCATGGCAAATTTCAATCCCTTACCCTGCTTCTCCGCATACTTTATTAAATTCTGAATTGATCGATAAGGCACACCATCATGATCAGTCCAGAAAAATTGAATTTTTTCCTTTTTTGGATTAATGACATAATAAACAATTCTATCATCTTCGATTGTTGCACATGACAGGTTTGTCAACAGCAATAAAACCAGGATTCTAATTATTACGTTTTTCATACTTAAATTCATTTAATACCCAATTGACTTCATTTATGACATAATGCCCATTGATCTCAACTTAACCATATGACCATCCTACGTTTATGAGTCCGAGCAAAAGTTAAAACTAGATATTTAAACAAGTCAATCACGAACACATCGCACTGAAAGACCTGAATTGTTGTCATAAGTGGCTCGGAACAATTCATTATCGTCATATTGAATATATCTTGCATAAGAAACACCTTTGATAAAAGGGGAACTGGTCCACCAAAAACCCACAATTCCATCTAATCCATGCATACCCATCATTATGTAACCTCCAGGTAAGGCTTCAAATTGAGAATCTCGAACAACATCCTTAGGATCATCTTTCCATTCACTTGATTTTAACTTACCCCCGGTATTTCTGCCTGAATTCAATAAATATTCTAAAGCGTCCCAATCAAAATCCGTGGCTACGTGCCATCCAGAAGGACAAATATTTCGTTGGTCATTGATTGCATACCAATTGTACAAATTACCGTAAGATTTACTGTTTTCAGGGCGATTGTAGAGAGATGTATAAATGGGGTCTTTCGAATAAACCCAATCAATAGAATCAACTTCCAGTCTAATTGGGTCACCATTAGCATAACGCGTTGTTGCGAGATTAGATCGCATCCATTCCATGTTTCCAACCAAAACCGTCCTGTAATAATTTCCATCCAAATCCCTAACCCCACTTCCAAGCTTCTGAGCTTGAATATTACTGAAATTTATAAGAAAAAAGAAAGCTATTACAATATCAATTCGTTTGTTCATTCTGGCAATATTTAGCTAGTTCTTCAATGGCCTCAATCGAACCCATTTCGTATGCTTCACGGAAGTCTTCACAAGCAGCCTTCTTATTCTCCATCTCGATATAAATTGAACCGCGAAATCTCAAATAATTTTTCATTGGAAAAATCTTGATGGCTTCATTCAAAAATTGAAGCGTCAAACTTTTATTCCCTTTACTATCGGCAATACGGGCTTTGTATCCAAAACATATGGCCTTGTGACGTTTATTTAAAGCTCCCTTTTTTATTAACTGATCCAAGTGAGTCTCAGAACCAACATAATCTTTTAATTCAAATTCCATTCCGGCCTGTAAAAACAACACCGCATCCTTATCTTCATACTTTGATTTTTCCTGCATGATTAATTCCAAAGCTTCTCTGTCTCGGTATTCATGTTCAAGTGCCCTAACCTTTGCTTCAAATAACTTAAAATTTCTTACACCCTTTTGACTCATCTCCTCGTAAAGGTCTTGTTTGGATCGATCATCCAAATAATCAAGTTTAATATTTATTATTGAATCCAAACTATATCCAGCTTTTTCTGCTTTGTACAAATACCAAGAAGCCAAATTATAATCCTTTGAACGTGCTTTAACCTTTCCCAACAGGTAATACGCTTCACTATTGGTTGAATCCAATAAAACTGCTTGATCCAAATAAGTGGTAGCACTATCAAACTTGGAAGATTCTATCATTTTCTTAGCATTAGATGTTAATCTCAACGATTCATCGGTATTACCGCAACTCGAAAGCAAACCCAGTAACAAAAAAAACAAGCCTAAATTCAATTGATTAATCATATCAGCACACTTAAATCATTTTAATGAATATACAAATATGATAGTTTATTTTTAATTTAGCTTAAAATACAATAAATAAAAATAACAACCAACATTTAAATAATAAGTAACTATATGAGCTTAGAATTTTTCATTGGAATGCGATTCATTTTCGCTGTTTTCCTTGCAATAATCACTGGGATGAAACGACATATAGGATTTGGCTGGAGCTTCTGTTTTTATTTTCTGTTTTCTATCATAATTGGATATTTCATAGTATCGTCTAGTCCTTTGATTCAAAACAGCAAAACAATTCCAAATAAAAAATACTGGTGGGTTGGAAATGTACTCATTGTAGTGGGCATAATCCCCTCAATAGCCTTAATATCGAATTTTATTAAAATGTCCAACCCTCACGAATTCACATATGTCATTGGCTTTCTTAATTTCTCTTTTATTGGAATTTCACTTTTGGGGATTTACATGAGAGAAATCCACACAAGAAAAGAAAACTAAGATAGATTGTACTAGTTCCTTTGAACGAACAATAAGAAAATTAAACATCTCAAATTTTAATCAATACTCAATGCATATTCTAAAGTACTTCTTCCTCCTTTTGATGCTTACACTAGACAGTTTCAGCAGTGGAAAAGCTGTCGGTCAAATGAGTTCTGAAGCTTTACATCAAAAATTTGTAGATGAATTCTGGGTAATCGGTTTCATCAAAGGACAAGAGATCTATTGCCAAAAAGCAATTCAAGATTTGCCTCAATTAAAAACGGAAATCAATTCCGCACTTGGACATTTTAATACATACTTTGGGAATGTTATTACCAACATAGAAAACCACATTACAGAATTCCTTGGTGAAGAAATGACACGAAAAATTATAACGCAAACAGTTGATTCGATGTATAAAATATCCAACCAATTTGAATATGATATTGAATCTGCAAACGAATTAATAAAGATCATTCATCAAAGAGCTAAAGGTGAAATTCAAGAACCTTATCTCGGAATTATGCTTCATTACCAATACTTAAACAAGCCTGAAAATGAAATTAGCAATGGCTTTTTCACAACTTATTCGACGCTTAATCACCCAAAAGCAAAAGGAACAGATTGGCAAATGAAAATTCCCAAAAGTTGGAAAGCTGTTGAAGCAGAGCGTCCCAATATTATTCAAAAGTTCATATCAGAAAACGGTAATGGATATTGTTATGCGCTTATGATGACTAAAAACTTTGACTTGGGACTAGAAGAAAATTACACCAAAGAAGAAATTGATATCATACTTAAAGAATATCTAAAAACTGATGATTTTTCAAAAATAATCATCGAAGAAGGATCTGAAACATTCACAAAAAAGGAATGTAAAATTGATGGAATTGATGCAGTTATGGTCGACATCGGTATTCAACGTCAAAAACTGGATCAGAATATGTACACAAGAGCATTAATATTCGCATTTATTCATAAAAACATGTTATATATGATTCTGTTTAAAAACGATGGTGACGCCGCAAGCAAAACAAGCGTTGATGAATATGCGACAAAATACAAAAATCTATATCTAAAAATGGCCAATTCCATCGTTGTATCAAGTCAGTATAAATAGACATTAATGATATCAAAAACAACCTGACTCCTCATCTTAAACCGCTTAAAATCATAAAATGAAATTCAACAAGCAAATTCCTTGCACGCAGAATAAACCAAAAAATATCATCAAAAAACCGTTCTACTTCTTACTGATACTATTTGATTTTTTTGTAGTTCATATAAATACTTCTGAAGCCCAAATGATATATACAAAAGACGGGCATGAAATAGGACTGAAAGAGGAGTTATTTCCATATTGTGTCAAAAGTGCTCGAGAAAGTCTTTCAAGTCTCCCCGGCGTTCAAATTGACCCATCTTTATACTGCAATTGCGCCCTTGACCTAATCTACCCCAATCTTACACTTGCAGAGATTGAACTCGCTGTTGAACAAAACGACATTGAAAGTTTGTTCTCGCGAGAAGATAATTATAAGATAATCATGAATTGTCTAGAAGGAAAAATAACCTATGACGAGAACTTCAAATTAGACACGAATAATCAAACAAGTTTAAACAAAAAACAACTCGTCAATGGATGCATTCTAGAAATAGAGTCAAATATGACTGAAACAAACGCAATTTCAAAAAAAGAAGCTTTTGATTATTGTACCTGCGCGATCGAAAGCATGCTGAATGCAGGTTATACATACAAGGACTGGCTTGAAGCGGATGACGAATCAAGTATTGTCTACAACGAAATCGTTATACCTTGTTCCGATCAATTTTTAAGTTTTAGAAAACCCAAAAACAAGTATTCACCTCAAGATATAATTGGCAAAACTTTTATGAGTGAAATCCCTCTCGTGGAGATACCCGGTTTGGGTTACAAGGTGAAGATTAATGTGGACGGTGTAACCCGCTATTTCCTGCTAGACACTGGCGCATCAGAATTAATTATCGATAGAGAACTAGAAAGAGAATTACTTATCAATGGCACAATTAAAAAAGAAAATTATCTCTCAAAGACAACTTTCAAAATTGCTAACAATCAGGTTGTACCAGTCCAGTTAATAAAGCTAAACCACATCCAAATTGGAGATTACACCGCAAACAATGTAATTATCGGTGTAATGGATGATGGCTCACTTTTATGTGGAAATGGTTTTTTAAATAAATTCAAAAGCTGGACGATAGATGATAGCAGAAAAAAACTAATCATTTATAGATGATCAAATTTCATTCGCTATAAATTCTTTTTTCAGGTTCTCAATTAATAATCTCTTTTACGATAATGGTAAAATAAGGCGTATCGAATTTCGAAAACAATATCAAAAACATAAAGCAATGTATCTTAGTCATTTCTCAATGAATTTTTGAAATACTCCCTGGCATGGTCCAGATAATACCCATGCGTAATAACACTTTCGAGTTTGTCCACAATAATATGAAATTCCTTTTCGCGATTTACCTTTTCTGCTCCCTTATACTCTACTTGAAGACCATTTTCATCCCTCACCCACTGCCGCAAACACTCAATGTATAAATGAATTTGATGGGGCTTGTCATCAGAATCATGAACCAAACTATCCGCCTTGGTTTGTATTTGATGAGGGAAGATCATCGCTAGGAATTCTTCCTAACTTTCTCACAATGACCACTGATATCTCGATCAGTATTGTTTAAAAAAGTATTGCATCAGCGACTGATATCACTAAGGTTTGAACAAGTTTGAGAAGTAGAACTGTTTTTCAGACCACCTTGAATTCAGCCTAATTCACTGACACACGGTATTACGTGATATATAGGAAACAAACAAATTCCTAAATTATTCACTTGTCAAAGTTACCTTTAACCACTTCAATAGATAATAAAAATAGCGAATACCAAACAACGCAATCAGTCCAAAAATCAATACATAAAATGGAATTTCCCTCCAAGGCTCATCCCAATTGTATTTCATTAATTCAAGCTTCTCTTCACATTCAATTCTATCAAGTCGCAATTTTTCATAATTATTCCAATCCTTCTTAGCACACTTATTTTCAAAGTTGTTACTCAACGCAAAATTTGAGAATTCCTCTTTAACTGAAAAACGTAACATCGGCATATTCATTTTTCTCCTAGAGAAGTTATTTAATAAGATTGAATATAATTTACTGCCATAAGTAATGTAATCACAAATTTCATCCGATGCATAGGTGAAATTAAAGGTTTTTGATTTTATACTTTGACGAATATGAACCCAAAAAAAGTAATTATACTTATCTCTAGAGTTTAACAATTGAATATTATTCGCCCTCAGAATTTCACAATAGCCACTATGAAAGTTCATTTGAAGCTTATATATTGAATCTACAATATTGTCCTTTCGAAATTCACTGATTGATGAATCGACTTTTGCATCCAAAATGGCATTTTCCTCTTCTAACTTTTGAATTGAACTTGTTCTTTTTTCATCAAGGATGTAAAATATCACCCCCGCTATTAAGAGCATCGCCAATACGATTAAAGCATACACCAATTCTCTTGCAAATATTTTCTTAGCTACTAATCTCATATATGAAAAATTAATTCAATAATTATCGTCTTCTGCAATAATCTAACTCATCCTGAAGATTTCTAACTTGATTTTGTAAGTAGTAATTCTGATCTTCCAAATAATTCTTATCATCTTCAAGATCTCGTTTCTCTCTTTCAGAGTCCCAATTACCCAAAACGCTCTCCGATTTTAAGTCAACTCTTTGTTCCTCACAGTAGGTTAATTCCAATTGAAGCGTTTCTTTCTCCGACTCCAAATTGGAGATTTGCCCTTCTAATGAATCAATCTCGGATTCTAATTCTTCAACCTGAGAAATTTTAACCCACACTATAGAGACTAATACAATATATCCCATTGCAATTGAAACAGCTTTCCAATTTCCATTAATCCAGTTACCAATTTCCTTTTTCATTCACTTTAATTATTATTTACAATCATCATTTTTTCATGAAATCCTACAACGTCAATCAAGTTTTCCATTGAGAGTAGTTTCTTTCCACTCAATTCTTGGTTTCACATTGACGAAGCGATACTTGCACGTGCTCCAAGTATCAGAACATGTCCACCATCACCCATTTCTGTTTTTATTCTATCTTCTTTTGTTAATGGCATAGTTTATTTTTTACCATAGTAGAGAAACTCTATCAACGAGGTGTTGCTCCAACTCTTTTTCAAAATTGGTTGTATTGGTGTGATTGGAGTTATTGGTCGAATTGGAGTTATCTTTTGCATTCCCTTTATTCTTTCGATTTTCGTTATCATACTTACAGCTCCCTTTCTTGATCCTACTGCATAGCCTTTTTTATCGTAAATGACACCATCTTCATACCATCCAAGGAAACTGCCATTAAAACCAAAAACACAAAGGTCACTTCCATCTTTTTCGACAAATGCAACAGGAGTTCCATCCCACATAAAAATGGTCGCTTCTTCATCGTAATCAATGTATGCCCTTGCTTCACCTTCACTATCGAAGAGTGAAATTTGCTGTGCATTTACCGTTGTTGTCAAACCGATTAATACAAAAAGTCCAATAATATTTTTTTTCATAGTGTTTGTTTTTAAAAACGTGCCTAACGCTCAGAGGATTGAAGCATCGCATATAAATCCTCTAAACTAACATAACAAAATTCGATAGCATTGCATTAACCCTATTTTTCTTGATGCGGCCCAATAGAATCTCGTGCTGTTCATTTCAAGTTACTAGGGGCTAAGGTATAATATCGTTTTTTATCCGGAGCTTTAGCCAAAACCAATCTCGAGATTTTATTTCAAAGACACAGACTATGCTTTTTGGCAATGAAAGTATTAATGTGATTCGTATTATTTCTTTTTTTAATTGCTACACGATTTGGTTAATGCAATGATTAGAAGCAATACTACACTGATTATTATCTGATAGATAAATTGATTTCCTGCTTCTTTCGCGGCTATTTTTACACCTACTGATACCATACCTTTTAAGTCCTCAATTGTGAGTTTGGCTAAATCAACTGCTTGTTGTTTTGCATTATTCATCCATTTATTTAGGACGTCGTCATAAACATTATAGTCAGAATACTCATTAGCTCTTTCTTTTTGTTTACCCTCCTTATTACTTCGTTGATAATGTTGTTCTGGTTCTTTCTTTTCTTGATATGATTTTTGATGTCGCAGTTCTCTCTCTTGCTGATACTGTTTGAAACGCTGATACTCCCGATTATAGCGATCTCTAGCTTCATTATCTTTGAGAATTAGATAAGCTTCGTTAATCTCTTGCATTTGTTGAGTAGTATCCACACCATGATTTCGGTCTGGATGCCACTTTAATGCTTGCCTCTTAAAGGCAGATTTGATTTCCTCTTGCGTTACACTCTCACCAACTTCAAGAATAGCGTAATAGTCCTTGAACATTGAAAATTACTTTTTGTCAAGTTGATGCTTGTCGTTATCACTTATAGAATTGTCGTCTTTCTTTTCCGGGCTATACTTCCAAATTGCTCTGATACCTGCCATCATTGCTAATGTAACGATAATTCCAATAGGACCACCTACGCCTGGTGAATTTGAACCTCTTCCTGACCCTTCTTTATTTAAAGCGATTAGCAGTCCGCCTACCATTAAGGCAACGAAAATTAAAATGATTTTTAGTACTGTTCTCATTGTATTGATTTTTGTATAATGCTTACTCTGGTCGGTTTTCAGCTTCCCCGATTGTGCCAGTCTGTCGCCCAATGCTTGCCGCTAAATTTCGAAAGTTTAATGCAGCGCAATCAACATTGTTTGACAAATATAACAAAATTATACTGCGTTGCATTCAGCCTTAGTTACCTCATTCGCCCGTTAAGAATCTCGTACTCATCAGTTTTGTTACAGAGAATTAAAAGAAAATCTAGTTTAACCAACATTTCGTTGTCCTTCATACCAATCACGAGATTATATTTCAAAAAGGCGGTATCAGGTAACGCTTTGCGTGTAGGCGATGATGCCCTGTGTTGCGCCTGCTGCAAGGCAATTTTGCTCACTCAAATTTAGCCTCTGTCGAATTTTTTTCGTCACAATAGCATCGATGAGTTTAAGCTCTTTTTAATTTGTTGAAATGTCTTTAAACTATTGCCCTCATAATACTGAGCCAAAAGTGATACGGTTCGATTATGATTATTTTGAATAGCTCCAATATTCCATTCTTGATTGGTAATAAATAGAAAATTTGTGTTTGCTCTTGTTTCTATAGCTCCTTGATATTTTGCCTTCTTTTCATGAAATAACTTATTACTTAATGATGCATTTTTGTTCTTGTCGATTAAAGCCAGATTTCCAAGTCTGTGTAACCATTCTTTGTGACTTATTGAATCTATCTTCCATTCGGTATCTTCTATTTTTTGGGGCATAAGATGTTCAACTGATGAAGAATCCTTGTTATATTGAAGCACTGTTCCGGCGTTGCCCATCAACATGTCCATTTTTAATAGCAAGTATCTTGTTTTGTTAATTCGAGTTCCTACATATGCACCCCACTTTTCATTCTCTAGGAGACTTACAAATTCTGCTATAATTATTGGTTTTTCGGATGATATTTCTTCATCATAGAAATCGTAACGTAAACAACTGTCGTTTAAAAATTCTTCCACGGCTTCATCAAGTGTTATTTCCTTTTTCTTGAATGACTCAAAATACAAATCTATTTTCCTCAAGATGATGAAAGTTCTTGTTTGTGATTGTCTGCGTCCCATAAGCCAACCTATTGATAATAGATTATCCATTTTAATCATAAACTCGACAATTTTTAACTCTCCGAAACATTCTCTGTAGTGCATTAGAGGTGTTAAATATTGACTACCAAAAACACTGGCCAAAATAAAATTGATATTACCAAAGAGATTCAAGCTATCTCGTGTTGTAATACTTCCGTTTGTAATAGATTCAAAGTGTTTAATATACTTGCCCACATAATCTAATGTATCGGTTCCTTTGGAGATCATTCCACGTTTAAACATAAACTCAAAAGCCTTTGTAAGACTTTTGTTATCGTCACTACGATATTTCATTTTTATAAAAACTAATGCCCACAGAAAGTCGTCAAAATTTCGGTAAGGAGCTGAAATTGCATTTTCAAAGTCAGACCATTTATTGGCATATAGCTTTCTTAGTTCAGGATTTTCAATTACACGAAGATTTTGCGCTCTGAGTATATCAGATACTTGTAACTGGAGTCCCCTGCTATTCAGAACAGTAAATAGGTTATATGCATCATCAAGATTATTGGGTGTTGCTAAGTAAAGTGCTAAAACCTTAGTAGAAAGATATTTATAAAAGTCTGCAAGATAATGTTCCTCGTTTCCGGTATTCTCTATAAACTTAGAATCCCACCAGCGTTTCATAATTAAAATACCTGAGGCCATACTACGAATAGAAGCGCCCGATTTGGGGTTTGTAGAAACTTCTTCAATTTCATTAAATAGAAGTGTTCCTCCTTCTTTAATTAGGTATTTGTCAAGAAAGTCCTTATCATCACGTATTTCAAATTCTATCCTATTTCTCGATGGAATATTATTGTAATCATCTGCCTCCTGAACAAGTCTCCTTTGAACGTTATCCTTCAATTTATCCTTGATGGAAATGTCACGAATTACCCCATGCAATAAAAATAAAGTTATAAATCGCTGTTGCCCATCTAAAATATCTTGATAAACATATTCCACATTATTAGTCTTGTCTTGCCTTGTATTCCAAATCATGCAACCGAGAAAATATTCTTTGCTATTGTCATTTTCCATAGCTTTACTGACGTCTTCAAGCAACGCTACGATTTGCTCTTCACCCCAAACGTATGGTCTCTGGTATTCCGGAATATTAAAAAATTGCTCTTGACTAAAAATATCCTTGATGTATTTTTTACCTGTTACAAGTGTTGTATTTTCCATGCTCAATTTTAATTCGTGTCAAAGTTATTAAGATACTGTTCTGTCTGTCTTATGATGGTTGCAGCTAACGCTCGGAGGTTTGATTCAGCGCATACTAAACGGCTAGACAAATATAACAAAATTCTATAGCATTGCATTAAGCTGATGTTACCTGAATCGGCCCAATAGAATCTAGTGCTGATTATTTGAAGTTACCAGTGGACTGGGATAGAATATCGCTTCTGATCCGAAGTTGTTTTCAAAACCAACCACGCGATTATTTTCAAAAATGCGGTTTCAGGTAACATTACAATATAAGAAAGTTACATTTCACAAGAACAATACAAAACAATTGAAATTCAATATTCTTGCTTTGTGCTCTTTATTTAGCGCTTTGCGCCATATCAACTTGTTTATCAATAGAGCTTCAAATACTTTACATCTTCTTAAATGAAACACGTCAGGATCTGATCTACCCTGACCATATTGCCATTTCACACAACTTCCTCCCACACATTAGAAATCACGAAATAGACAAAACACATCTCTGGTTTAGAGCAAAAAGAAATTGATTTTCGCCCTGAAAACGAACCTCAAAAAATCTTCATTTTTTACGGTTCCGATACTTTAACGCTCAAAAAATATTTTTTTTTCGCAAACAGTGGGCTAAATGTGGGCTAAAATAGAAGTGAAAATTCCGCAAAATATTGAAAATCAATAGGTTGCGGAATTTTTTAGTGGAGATAATCGGATTCGAACCGATGACCTCTTGCATGCCATGCAAGCGCTCTAGCCAACTGAGCTATACCCCCATTCTTGACGGCAAATATAGGTGGGTTTCATTAACACGCAAAACTTTTGTAACCTCAGCTGACTGCCTTGCCTCTACTGCCTTCAAACGATCCATGAAACAAATATCCCAACAGTCCGCCGTACAAGGTGCTGATCACGGGACTGCCGGATATCATGCAGCCTCCGGAATCACACCCGACAAATCGATGGTACAAATAACCCAATATCGCGCCGATCAAAACGGCACGGATAACTCTCCAATTGTTGATCAATTTTGATTTCATTTTTTTCTTGTTTTTACCACCCCGTCTGCTTCGCAGCCACCCCTCCTTTCGCTTCGCGTAGGAGGGGAAAAGTGATTTGCAAATTTGCAATGACCTCAGAAATAACTTGGTGATTGAGGTCACGCCGAAAAGCTTCACAATGGTCCTAAAACAAGAAAAGGTCGCTCCGTTGAGCAACCCTTTTCTTTTACCTTAACCAAAACCTATTACTCAGGACGAGTAAAACTTAGATACTCTTTCAACGCAAAAGGTTGGCCATTGTTGCAAATGATTTCTAAAAAAAAGTGAAATTCTTTGTTTTCCCTATGACATTTGATTCTCCAAGATCGCCCGCCATGCGGCTGGTACCTCATGCGAACGCTGAAGCTTGTGATTGAAACATACCAATACACAATGTCCCTCTGCACACATGACACGGCCTTGGTCAGTTTGTCGCATTATGCGACTGGTCAATGTCAGACTCTTGTTGCCCAATTGACTGCAATGGGTCTCTATCTGAATATCGTCTCCGTAAAACACAGGCAAAATATAATTCAACTCGTTCTTGGCAACCACAACGCCTTCCTCTACCCAATCCCATTTCTCGTAACGGAGCTGCTTGAAAAAATCAATTCGGGCTTGCTCCAAATAAGTAAAATAAACGGAGTTGTTCACGTGGCCCATGGCATCCATGTCCACAAATCGTATCTCTGGGCTATATGCTTTCATATCAATTCAATTCGGGATCAACAGGCAAATTGGCAATCAATTTCCCTCGTGGACCCAACTTCTTCATGATGGACTTCCACAAATCTTTATCCTCTGTACTCATCAATGTCTTCTTGTTGACTTTTGTAACAAACCAACTTTTCTCCTTCATCTCTTCCTCCAACTGATTGGCGGACCATCCGCTGTATCCAATAAAAAACCTTACCGCCGACCACTCTACTTCACCAGCTATCAATTTGGCTTTTAAGACCTCAAAATCACCACCGAAATACAATCCCTCCATCACCATCACACTCTCTGGAATCAAATCGCCCAGGGTGTGGATGTAAAACAAATTGGTGTTCTTCACTGGACCTCCTACACTGATGGAATAAGGCAAATGCGGAAACTCATCTACAATCTGATCCAACTCAATGTCGATGTAGTTGTTTAAGACAAATCCAAAACTTCCCTCTTCATTGTGCTCACACAACAAAACAACGGTTCGCTTGAAAAAAGGATCTTCGATGAATGGTTCTGACAACAGAACACTCCCTCTTTCTGGCACTTGATCAC
>JACCDW010085302.1_pt1 | contig 35820 bp, 35 predicted proteins | sample 7449781 | NCBI WGS metagenome assembly JACCDW01 (sample SAMN15323449, study PRJNA562643) | freshwater metagenome | isolation source: river surface water | place: USA:Blue River Watershed | collected 2017-08-18
CGGGCACGTCGATGGGCAGACCCGCCAGCAGGCTGCTCATGTGGGCCACGTTGCGGTTGTCTTCACCGGCCTGATTGGCGCAGCCGTACAGCACGTCGGTCACGGCCGCCCAGTCCACATTCGGGTTGCGGGCCATCAGGGCGCGCAGGGGCACGGCACCCAGATCGTCGGTGCGCACACTGCTGAGCGCGCCGCCGTAACGGCCAAAAGGGGTGCGGATCGCGTCGCAGATAAAAGCGGATTTCATGACAATCATTTATTCAGAAACGGGCAGGCCGATGAGTTGCTGCAGGTGATTGAGACCAAGACCATCCACTTTGTCGATCAGCTTCAAGCCTTGCGGACCACACTCCAGAGTGGCGAGATCTGAATAAATGCGTTTAACACAACCAATCCCTGTCAGCGGATAGGAACACTCCTTGACGACTTTGCTTTCACCTTTTTTGGTGAGCAGATCCATCATCACCCAAGTCTGCTTAGCTCCAATGGCCAAATCCATGGCACCACCAACTGCAGGAATAGAACCGGGCTCACCCGTACTCCAGTTGGCTAAATCACCGGTAGCCGAGACCTGGAAGGCACCCAATACACAGATGTCGAGGTGCCCCCCGCGCATCATGGAAAAACTATCAGCATGATGGAAAAATGCACCACCAGCGAGCAATGTCACAGGCTGCTTGCCCGCATTGATGAGGTCAAAATCTTCATCTTCCGATTCTGGAGCTGGCCCCATACCCAAAATGCCATTCTCGCTGTGAAGTACAACTTCCATTCCAGCCGGAATGTGATTGGCAACCAAGGTCGGCTGACCAATTCCCAAGTTCACATAGGCACCATCAAAAATGTCTCGCGCTACGCGTTCGGCCAACTCGTCTTTGGTTCTACGTTGATAGGTCATCATTGCTTATCTCCCTTCAGGCAGCTTTTTTAAAGCCACCAGCCTGCGTGGCCACATGCTCAATCTTGACAATCTTGGAGACATGGATCCCCGGCGTGACAATGGATTCGGGGTCCATCGTTCCCAACTCCACAATGTTGTGCACTGTCGCTACGGTGAATTTTGCTGCGGTGGCCATGACGGGGCCGAAATTGCGAGCTGCCTTCCGGTAAACCAAATTGCCCCAACGATCACCGGTCTCCGCCTTGATCAGGGCAACATCGCCATAAATTGGAAATTCAAGAACATACGGCTTGCCATTGATCACCCGTGTTTCTTTGTCCGATCCATCGGCATTTTTGGCCAATTCGGTTCCAAACCCGGTGGGGGTAAAGAAAGCACCCACGCCGGCACCAGCGGCACGAAGACGCTCTGCAAGGTTACCTTGCGGCACCAGTTCCAGCTCAATTTTTCCGGTGCGATAAAGCTCGTCGAATACGAAAGAATCTGCCTGACGTGGGAATGAGCAAATGATCTTGCGAACGCGCCCTGTTTTCAGCAACGCTGCCAATCCTGTATCGCCGTTGCCCGCGTTGTTATTGACGACCGTCAGATCACGGGCCCCCTGCTCAATCAAGCCGTCAATCAATTCGTTGGGGATTCCGGCGGTGCCGAACCCGCCAATCAGGACGGTGGCCCCGTCACGGACTTGACTCAAGGCTTCTGCAATGCTGTTGGATATCTTGTTAATCATGGGAACATTCTGAGTCATTCAACCGGATTGACTCACTTCATGCTGGGGTTGAGAACGAAATCAAAATCGAGTTTGGTCGTGCCATCAGCTTGGGGAACCCAATCGGCAATCAATGAATCACGAACACCGATGACAGGGTCCGCGCTCAGGTACTTGTCATCACGGCGGAATACATGGGTAATCAGTGTTTCGTACCCTCGGGCTTGAATCATGAAATGCAGGTGCGCAGGTCGCATAGAAGGGCGCCTGGTTGCATCCAGCAACTGACCTACTGGACCGTCGGTCGGGATGGGGTAAGGCTCGGCAACAATTGTTTTGAAATGGTATTTGCCCTCTGCATCTGAATGCAGTGTGCCTCGCGCCTGCGCCTGCTGAAGATCAGGCTTTTGGACGTCATAAAAGCCTTCATCGTCTGCCTGCCAGACATCAATTTTCGCGTTGGGAATAGCCTCACCCTGCGGACCACGAATGGAACCCGATACATGGCAAGGTCTACCCACCGCTCCATTGGCAATGTCATCGCCCAACTTGTACTCTGGTGCATTCGGTACAAAAAAAGGACCGAACACGGTTGCTTGGGTGCATCTTTCCGGCTTGCTGTTGTTGATTCCAACCGTGACCATGGACAAGCCAAGCACATCACTCAGCAAAATGAATTCCTGCCGTGTATCGGTGCACTTCTGCCCGGTCGCAGTCAAGAACTCAATGGCTTTGAACCACTCTTGTTCGGTCAATTGCACGTCCCTCGCGAAATCATGCAAATGCTTGACCAGAGAGTTCATGATGGTTTTCAACCGTGCATCGGGCGTATCCGAAAAACGATTGATCACAGATTCAGTGATGGACACAGTGTCAAAGTGGGTCATTCCAATTTCCTTCAATTGAAAGCGCGTCGCATTGCGCGCGCTTAGCGAATCCATCCATCAATCCAGCTGTAAATTGATTTTGGCTGCCACACGACCCCACTTGCCATTGTCTGCACGCAATCGTTGTTGAGCATCTTCACTGCTGTTGGCCACCACTTCCATGTCGGATTGCAGCAATTTCGCTTTGATGTCAGCCTGTTGCAGTACTTTGATGACAGCTTTTTGCATCCGCTCGCTCGCAACAGCAGGCATGCTTTTGGGTGCTGACAATGTCTCAAAGAAACTGGCATCAAAGTCTTTGATACCCTGCTCTGCCACTGTTGGTACATCGGGTGAACCAGGAGAACGCTTGGCACCCGAAACGGCAAGGGCACTCAATTTACCCGCTTTAGCCTGAGGACCCACCGCCGGGGCAGCCAGAAACCCACAGGGCACCTGACCGGCCAGCACGTCTTGCATAGCTGGACCTGGTCCCTTGTAGGGAACGTGGTCTAAGCTCAGTTTTGTCGCAGCCAGCAACATTTCCATCGCCATGTGACCGGGGACACCAGGCCCTCCAGAGGCGTAGTTCATAGGATTAGATTTGGCTTTGGCCACAAAATCCGACAGCGTTTTGACGCCCACGGACGGATGGCAAGCCAGCATCTGGTTGAAACTGGCCAACAAAGTCAAAGGCTTGAGATCCTCAAGAGGAGAAAATCCCAATTTCTTATAAAGATGCGGGTTGATGGTGAACATGGTGTCAGGACCTACCAGAAAAGTATGCTGGTCAGTAGAGCGTGCGACCTCTTGTGCACCAATGTTTCCACCTGCGCCGGGTTTGTTCTCCACGACCACAGGTTGCCCCAGTTCTTTTTGCAATTCGGGTTGAATCAGACGTGCAATAGTGTCTCCAGGCGCTCCCGCAGGGAAGGACACCACCAGACGGACAGGTTTGGCTGGCCAAATTTGTGCCGAAGCGCCAGCAGTCATGAGCGCAGAGCCCAATCCAATGACTAGCCATTTTTTCAAAAACATATTTGTCTCCAGATTGATTTATGGGTGAAAAATTACCAAACTCCAATGTCAATGCCCGCTTTCAATTCACGAACATTCCAAGTCTCGATTCCCTCTGTCGTGATACCTGTGGTGCGCCGCCGACTGAATAGCCAATCGAGCAATCGACGCTGCATTTCTTCGCGCACTTGAGCATGGTCTGGCGAGGCTCCGAGATCATGGATTTCGCAGGGGTCATTGATGAGGTCAAAGAGCATGGGGCGCAATCCATCAACGTGCACATACTTCCATTCGCGCGTACGCACCATGGTCATGTTGCAGCGGTCTACGGGTGCCCCGATGGGAAGCCGCACACAGTCTCGAAATGCAAACGTGTTCTCGCAAACGACTTGATCCTTGGACCAGCTTTTTTGCTGTCCTTGCAGCAATGGCAGCAGAGACTGGCCTTCCAGCCACTCCTGGGGCTGTGGCAGTTGCAAAGCATCCAGGAATGTAGGTAACAAATCGATCGACTCCACCATGGCGTCACATTCACTGCCACGGGTGTTATCTGCGGTTCTGCGAGGGTCAATCACCAGCAACGGCACCTTGACGATGGTGTCGTGAAACAATTCTTTTTCCCCCATCCAGTGGTCGCCCAGATAGTCACCATGGTCACTGGTGAACACGATCAGCGTGTCTTTGTCTCGACCGGTATCTTTCAAGAACTGCATCAGGTGACCGATGTGATCATCGATCTGCGTGATGAGGCCCATGTAGGCGGGAATCACTGTTTCGCGCACCCCTTCTTTACTGAAGGTTTGGCTTGGCGTGTAGTCCATGAAGCCACGATAAACCGGATGTGGATCAGCTCTTTCAGTTTCATCTCTGCGCACTGGCAAGATGTCTTGCGGACCATACATGTCATGGTAGGGCGCTGGTGCCACATAGGGCCAATGGGGCTTGATGAAGCTCAGGTGCAGCACCCAGGGCTTTTCGCCTTGCTCAACGATAAAGTCCATTGCGCGACGCGTCATATAGGGTGTTTCGCTGTGTTCTTCAGCCACCCTGGCCGCCTCCCTCGCCCAACGCAAATTCCAGCCGGAATGCACGGTCCCATCCTCACCCAATGAAGAGTTGGCAAAATCATGCCAAGGGTTGTCGCTTTGATAGCCTTGTTCTCTCAAGTAGTCGCAATATCGGTTACCTTCAGCCTTGAAACCGGGAGGCAAAATTCCGTCGTCGCGTTCATAAGGTTCAAACCCACCATGCATCAGCAACTGGCCTGCTGGTGATGCAGTGTCGATGCCCAGTCGCTCGGCTCCCTCATCATCCGCTTCAACATGAGTTTTCCCCACCACGGCACACCGGACGCCATGCGGTCGCAAATGGTCGCCAAGCGTTTTTTGAGCGACTGACAAAGGTACAAAATTCCACGCCGAGCCATGACTGGTGACGTATCTTCCTGTGTAGGTAGACATCCGGGACGCTCCACACACCGGCCCCTGCACAAAAGCATTGGTGAACCGTACGCCACGTGCGGCCAAGGCATCGATGTTCGGCGTCTTCAAGGTCGGGTGCCCAGCACAAGCCAGATAATCCCAGCGCAACTGATCAGCCATGATGAAGAGCACGTTTTTAATTTTCGAGCGGTCAGTGTTCATGAGTGGTTTCTCGCGGTTGGGGGGATTCAAGACATCAACTCAAAGTCAACCTGTGCACGGGCAAGGCGCATGGGTCCGACCAAGGCTTTAATGGCCAGATGTTCTGGATGACTCTGATAGGCCTGCAAATCCTCACGGGAAGCGAACACCATGTACAAAGCCAGATCCCAAGCATCAGCGGCATTGATGGCATTGGCACCGACTTCCATTCGTAGCAAGCCCGGGATCGCAGAGGACGTTTTTTGAAATGCAGCGACGATACGCTGCGCTTGACCGGCACGCTCGTCAACTGTCGCCCCGTTGAGACGCCATGTCACGATATGGACGATGGCTTTTGATTCTTGGCTATGCATGATCTTTTGAACTGCGTCTGTCTGCGGTTAGATATCGTTACGGAGGCTATCTGCAACTCTTTTGTTAGAGAATCTGCAGCTTTCTCATGGTTGGAAATAAAGTCCATCCCCATCGCTCCTGAACATAGCCCCACAGCCCTTGTTTGAAGTAGATGGTCACAACAATCGCCAGCAGACCCAGTCCCAGCAAATACCAAGTGCCGTAATCACTGAAAAACTTGCTCAACGCCCAAAAGATCAGTGCTCCAACCAGCGGACCTTCAATGCGACCGATACCGCCAATCACAACCATAAAGATGGCAAAGGCTGTCCAATTCACGCTGAATGCCGCATCTGGGCTGATGCGCAAATTGCCGACAAAGTAAAGGGCACCGGCCAACCCTGCGCCAAAGGCCGAAACTGCGTATACAGCCAGCTTCATGCGCCCCACGGCAATGCCTTGGGATTTGGCCGCGATTTCGTTGTCACGGATGGCAAGCAAAGCCAGGCCTTGCTTGCTGCGCAGAAATCCGTAGACCAACACAATGGAGCCTACGACACAGGCCAACGCTATCCAATAGGTCACAGATTCCCGGGTGGCTTTCTCGATGCCACGCAAGGCCGTCAGGCTCGTACCAGATCCACCACCCACCGACGAAATATTGGCAAACGTCAGACGGAAAACTTCCGATATGACCCAGGTGCCAATCGCAAAGTAGCCACCTTGCAAACGAAACGCGATCTTGGATATCGGCAGTGAGACCACACCAGCGGCAATGGCACCGAAAAGGACCGCGACAAAAGGATTCACGCCAAGGAAGTTTCCCAACACCAGCATGGTGTATCCGCCAAATCCGAAGAATGCCTGCTGTCCGATGGAAACCATACCTCCATAGCCAGCCATGAGATTCCACATCATTGCAAAAATGAAATAGCAGCTGATCTCGACAAATTCGCGCATCCAGCTCGATTCACCCCACCAGGGCAGTGTGATGGCCAAGATGACCAAAGCAATGCCAATCAACAGAAGCGGCATGCTGACCCGCGTGTTGCGGACAACGGCATACGCACGCTTTGTCTGGCCATAGGAGTTGTTCATAGAAGTCATCTCTTGCTTCCTTTAGCCACGTGTTTTGGGGAATAAACCTTGAGGGCGAAGCACCAAAATAGCCAGGAACATCAGGTGTCCCGCCCAAATGCCCCAGCCTGGGTCCAGGCGAAAACCAATCTGTTGCGTCACACCCAGCAGCATCGCGCCTGCCAAGGTGCCCCAGAAACTGCCCATGCCACCGATGATCACGGCCTCGAATGCGAACAGCAGCAGCATTGGACCGTCAGCAGGTGCTACCGTCGTTCGCATGCCCTGCAAAGCCCCTGCCAATCCGACCAGGACAAAGGCCAACGCCGTAGCCTGTGCATAGACTCTTCTCGCATTCAAACCCATCAATTCAGCAATTTCACGGTCGTCGGAAACTGCACGGAATGAGCGCCCCATCGAGGTGTGGTTGAAGAGCCATTGCAGTCCTGCCGTAGAACTGAGCGCAAGAATGAGGATGAGCACAGGCAAGACCCCCACCGAAATATCGCCAGTCAACGCCCAGCTCATTGTGTTGAAGCCCTCTGTATCGATGGAACGGGGGTCAGCAGAAAATACTTCCAACAAGAGGTTCTGCACCACAATGGACAGACCAAATGTGACCACCAATGAAGGCAGAGGGTCTTTACCCAGGGTGCCGTTGAGAACGTAGCGTTGCAGCATGTAACCAATCAACCAATTGATAGGAAGCGTGGCCAACACGGCATACCAGGGCGCAATGCCCAACGCCGTCAGGGTTAGGGTGATGAATGAACCCAGAATGATGAAGTCGCCATGCGCCGTGTTGGTCAAACGCATCACACCAAAGATCAGGGATTGGCCCAGTGCGAACAGCGCGTACAAGCCGCCCAGCAGAAGTCCTTGCAGAATGGTTTCCATGACTCAGACTCCGAAATAGGCTTGGCTGATTTGTTCTCTCGTGAGTTCTGACGACTCGCCTTTCAGCGAGACCAGACCCTCTTGGAAGCAATAGAGCCGCTGGGATACGTTTCGTGCCATACCAACGTCCTGTTCCACAATGACAACCGTCATGCCTTCCGCAGTGATTTCGGGCATGGCGTTGTAAATTTCTCGGATCACGATAGGTGCCAGACCCAGCGACAGTTCATCGCAAAGTAGAACTTCAGGATTGCTCATCAGGGCACGGCCGATGGCAACCATTTGCTGCTGGCCACCCGACAAAGAGGTTCCCGGCAGGTTTTTCTTTTCTTTGAGGATTGGGAACATCCTGTAAAGGCGTTCAATGTTCCAAGGGCCTTTGCGCTGAGGAACCATGCCCATCAGCAGGTTCTCTTCCACCGAAAGCGATGGAAACAGCCTTCGACCTTCGGGGACCATGGCCAGGCCCAGTCGCACGATTTCACCTGGGTGCATGCCCCCAATGTGCTGCCCATTCCAGCTGATCGATTCCTTTTCGGATTTGACCAGACCCGTCAAACATTTCAGAAAAGTGGACTTCCCTGCGCCGTTGGCCCCAATGATGGCCACCAGCTCACCAGCATTGAGCTCAAAGTCAATCCCAAACAATGCCTGAGCGTCACCGTAGAAGGCCTTGAGGCCGTTGGTTTGCAATACCGGAGTTGCCATCTCAGACCTCCATGCCCATATAGACCCGTTTGACTTCCGGGTCATTCATCACGTCATGAGGCTCACCCTCGGCAAGCTTTCTGCCAAAGTTGATGACGTAGAGCCGATCGGCGACGGACAGCAGTGCGTGCACCACATGCTCAATCCAGATCATGGTGACGCCTTGTGATTTGATGCGCTTGAGCTCATCGACCAGCTCGTTGGCTTCGTGCTCGGTCAGACCACCAGCAATTTCATCGAGAAGGAGCAACTCAGGGCCTGTCGCAAGTGCTCGGGCCAACTCCAAACGCTTTCGGTTGAGCAGCGTGAGGGAGCCGGCCGGCTTGTTGGCATGCGGCAACAAGCCTGTTTGCTCCAGAACATGGACCGCTGTATCCCAGGCTTGGTGCTCTGACTGGCCACCGCCAAAACTTGCAGCGGTGACCAGATTTTCAAAAACGCTCATGTGCCCGAACGGTTGGGGGACTTGGTAACTGCGCCCAATCCCCAACCGACAGCGCATGTGCGGTGGAAAAGTCGTGATGTCTTGCCCGCCATACTCCACACGGCCAGCATCTACGCGAACGTCGCCCGAGATCAGGTTGAACAGCGTAGTCTTCCCGGCCCCATTGGGACCCAAGATGCCCAGGGTTTGCCCTTTTTCAACAGACAACGTGATGTCGTCTGTGACTTTGAGCGCACCGTAGGATTTACTGACCGAATGCAGTGCGAGCAATGGCATGACTGATCCTGCTTGGGCTTAGTTCAGCTTCATCTGCCCGCCAGCGGGGATGGCTTTGGCAGATTCGTTGTTCACAATGGTCAGTTCGTACTTGTGCTTCTTGCCCTTGGACCATTGACCCAGGACCAGAGGTGTCTTGCTGACGTTCTTGAACGGACCTTGTCCGCCCCAGGCAACGTCACCAACAACAGTCTTCAGCTTGGTGGCTGCAACTGCATCACGCACATCGGCCGCTTTTTGCGACTTGCTGCGCTGCAAGGCGTCAGACGCCACTTCAAACAGAGCGTGTGCAAAACCGATCGGTTGAGTCCATTGCTTCTTTGCTGTGGTTTCGTAGGAGTCGGCCAGCGCTTTTGCACTTTGCTTGGTCAGGCTCGACGTGAAGGGATGAGAAGGACTCCACCACACTTCGGTAGTCAGACCTTCACCCAGATCACCCAGGGCTTCAATGGCCCCAGGGAAAAGCAGCGCTTTACCCAGCGTGATGACTTTGGGTTTGAAGCCTTGTTGCTTGGCTTGGGTCAAGAAGGTTTTGGCGTCCGGAGGAATCACCACACCGGTCACGATTTCCACGCCATCTTTTTTGAATGCAGCAATTTGGGCGCTGAAATCCTGAGTGCCGTTCTGGAAACGACCCGGATCTGTCAAAGTGAAGCCCATCTGACTCAGTGGTTTTGGGAAGCCCAGCTCTTTGTCACCCCACGCATTGCCGTCACCGTCATTGGGGAACAGGCCGCCAACCTTTTTGTTGGTGGTCACACTCTTCCAGCCGTTGGTGTAGGTGCCAATCACATCCTCCAGACCCCAGAAGATGTGGTAAGTCCAGTTGAAGCCCTTGGCCGGATTGCCATTGCGACCGAAGAACCAGGGCTGCCAGGGCACCACGCTGGAAACGCAGGGAACTTCATTGAGTTCAGCTGCGTCGCTCACCGGGTTGGCGGTCTCGGGGGTACCCGCCGTCAGCAACAAAGCGACCTTGTCCTTGAGGATCAGGTCGTTGGCTACTTCGCCAGCACGATTCGGATTAGATTGACTGTCTTTCAGAATGATCTGGACGTCGTGCTTTTTTCCACCGATGACGATGCCATTTTTGAAAGCAGATTTCATCTGCTCAATGACCCACTTGTCAGCCTCTCCAAAGGGAGCCAATGGGCCTGTTTGAGGCGAGACGTAGCCGATCTTGACCGTATCAGCGGCCCATGCGATCGACACCGAGCTCAGAGCCGCAGCAGCGACCAGAGTGCGTGTGAAATTGCGACGATTAGAGTTCATGGTTGTCTCCATTTGTGGTTAATGAACAGGGTTGGGAAATCAAGTCTTTGGACAAACGCCTTCAAACGCGTTCTGCAACAGCTCACGAAGAGCGGATCTCTCAAGTGGGCGTGGATTGGGGTATTGGTTTTGCATGGCGATATCGCATGCTTTATCCAGATCCAGTTCCTTCATGCCGATGTCTCGCAGCGCAACTGGAGCACCGTTGTTCAGAGCAAGATCAAAAACAGCTTGTGCTGCCGAGGAGCCGTTTAGTGCGCGAGCTATGCGCTGCATAGCTCGCGGAGCCGCCTCCGCGTTGTAGGCCAATGCGTGGGGCAGAACAATCGTGTGGGTCTCTGCGTGCGGGAGGTTGAAGCTTCCACCCAAGGTATGGCAAAGCTTGTGGTGAATGGCCATGCCAACATGTCCCAGCACTGAGCCACAAAGCCAGGCACCGTATAGCGCATCGCTTCGTGCGTTCATGTCATCGGATTTGCGCTTGAGCCCAGGCAATGCGCGGCCGATTGCAGCAATGCCTTCTTCCGCCATCATGCTCATGATGGGATTGCCGTCATGCGCATAAAGTCCTTCAGCTGCATGTGCAATGGCATTGATGCCACTGGTGACGCTCAATCCAAGTGGCAAACTCACTGTCAACTCTGGGTCATAGATTACCGTTTTGGGCAGCACACGGATGTCTTTACCCGTTTTCTTCAGACCGGCTTCTGTAATGCCAAAGATGGTGGTCATCTCCGAGCCTGCATAGGTGGTCGGAATGGCCAAAATGGGCAAACCTGAATCCAACGCGATGGCCTTGCCCAATCCGGTCGTGGAGCCACCACCTACTGCAACTGCGCAATCGGCTCCCAATTGCTGAGCAACGACACGAGCCTCACGCGCTGTTTCGACGGGGACATGCATCACTGCACGGTCAAATATTCCAGCGGCCCGCTCACCAAGCTGATTGGCAATCTTTTCAGCCAGCGGTTTTTGCTCCGGCGTACACAAAACCAACGCCCGCTTGGCGCCCAAGGCATCAATTTCCTGGGCTAATTGAGCAATGCTGCCGGGGCCGAAGATCACGCGGCTGGGTAAAGCGCTGTAGATGAATTTATGCATGGTCATTCCAGGCTCAGGTTCTTTTCACGGACCAGCCGCGTCCACTTGTCTTGTTCTGACTTGAGCACTTTGCTGAACTGATCTGGGGTGTTGGCGATGGCAGTGAGACCTTGATCTTTAAGCCGTTCTGCAAGCTCGGGTTCATTCAGAATGCGCTTGATCTCTGCCTGCAGCTTGTCAACGATGAATTTAGGCGTGCCTGCGGGAACCAACATGCCAACCCAGGAATCAACCTCGAATCCTTTGTAGCCAACCTCTGCCACTGTGGGGACGTTCGCGTAGGCTGGAACCCGTTTCGCACCGGTTTGGGCAATGGCTTTGAATTTCCCTACTTTGACGTGAGGCTGTGCAAGGACGGCGCTCAGGAACATCAATTCCACTTGACCGCCCATCAAGTCCTGCTGGGCTGGACCACCGCCACGGTAGGGAATGTGCGTGATGAACGTCCCCGTCACGCTTTTGAACAATTCAGCCGTCAAGTGATTGCTCGAACCCGGCCCCACACTGGCGTAGTTGTAGCGACCAGGTTGTGACTTGAGCAGTTTCACCAAGCTGGGCACATCGTCAGCCTGCACCTTGGGGTTGACCACCAGGATCAGAGGGTTGCTGACGATCTGCGTGACAGGCTGCAGATCCTTTGTCACATCAATACCAAGCTTGGGATAGACCAAGGGATAGGTCGCGTAACTGTCGAACACCATCAACAGCGTGTGACCATCCGCAGTGGCGCGAGCCACTTCCATAGTCCCCACACTTCCACCCGCACCACCACGGTTTTCGATGATCAGGGGTTGCCCCAAAGCACTTTGAAGTCGAGGTTGGATCTGCCGAGCCACGGTGTCCACAATGCCACCCGGTGGGAATGGAACCACGATCTTGACGGTCTTGCTAGGCCAAGCTGACTGCGCCATGGCGGGGTGGGCGTATACGGCCGCAACCAACACCACGGGCAGGCAAGTGGCAGTCAGGATCTTGCGAATCAGCTTGGTCATGGCATGCAATCGGTGGGAAATCAACGTGCGTAGTGAGGCGCCAACTGTGCGTCCACATTCACCCAGACACTCTTGACTTGTGTGTACTCACGCATGGCATCAAAGCCCATCTCACGGCCATAACCCGAGACACCGACTCCACCGAAAGGTGATCCCGGATTAACGCGCTTGTAGCAGTTGATCCAGACCATGCCGCTCTTCATTTCGCGTGCAAATTTGTGTGCTCTTTGAAGGTTGCTGGTCCACAACCCACCACCCAGACCGTATTCAGTGCCGTTGGCAATTTGCAAGGCTTCTTCGTCGTTCTTGAAGGTGATGACCGTGACGAACGGCCCAAACACCTCTTCTTGTGCGATCCTGTCTTTGTAAGAACCTGCACGAACCACGGTGGGCTGCACATAGCATCCGGATGCAAGATCACCTGTAGGCGCTTGACCACCAGCCAACACCTCACCACCTTGCGATCGGGCCACATCCACATAACTAAGGACACGGTCACGGTGCTGCAGACTCGTCAACGGTCCCATTTCTGTGTTGGGATCCAGGGGATTGCCCAGGCGGATGCTTTTGGCCAGTGGAATGAATTTTTCGAGGAAAGCGTCTGCGATTTTTTCATGCAAAACCAGGCGGGAACCAGCAATACATGCCTGACCCTGGTTGTGGAAAATGGCCCATGCTGCGCCATTGACGGCTGCCATCAGATTCGCATCTTCAAACACGATGTTGGCGCCTTTGCCTCCCAGCTCCAATTGAACTTTTTTGAGGTTTCCAGCGCTGGCCTGAACAATGCGACGACCGGTTGCAGTGCTGCCAGTGAAGGCGACCTTGGAAATTCGATCATGCTCGGCGATGTACTGACCGGCGACCGAACCCAGACCTGGAACGATGTTGACGACACCATCCGGCATGCCTGCTTGCGCCATCAGCTCTGCAATCTTCAAAGAAGAAAGCGGGGTAATTTCTGCAGGCTTCATGACCACGCAGTTACCAGCCGCCAACGCGGGGGCCATTTTCCAGCTCGTGAACATGAGCGGAAAATTCCAGGGGACGACCTGGCCCACCACACCAACGGGCTCCCGCAGTGTGTAGTTCAAAAAACCAGCTTCGACTGGAATCTGTTCACCCTGGAATTTGTCGGCCATACCGCCGAAGTAACGGTAAGTCACAGCCGTGCGTGGTACGTCCAGGATGCGCGAGTCGCGAAGTGGGTGACCCGTATCCAGCGACTCCAGTCGTGCCAACTCTTCCGCATTGTCTTCAATCAAGTCAGCGAGCTTGAGCAAAATTCGCCCACGATCCATGGCAGACATGCAGCTCCAGGTGGGAAACGCCTTCTCTGCTGCCGTCACCGCCTTGTCGATATCCGCTTTACCCGCCATCGACACCTCGGTAATGATGGTGTTGTCATGCGGATTCAAAGTGGCCAAAGTTTCGCCAGATTCGGCATTGACAAATTGACCATTGATGAAGAGTTGGTTGCGAACAGGCGTACGAAGGCCCGCCGCAGCCGCGATGTCTGCGAGATTCATGGAAACTCCATTCCCCGCCGAAGCGGGGCCAGGTGAAGGGAAAGAGGGTTTAGAAGCTCACGGGAACTTCTGGGGCTTCGCCGTTCTGGATCTCATAGACCAACTTGGGCGAGCCGTTTTCCCACACCAGCAGCATCGAGCGCTTGGGACTGAAGCCCTGGTGACGGCAATAGGCAGGCATGGCAGCCATATCGCCTGCTTTCATGATGACGCGTGCCATGGGCTTACCTGTGTCTTTGTGCGCGCAATCCCAATCGATGGAGTCACTCATCTGGAAGAACCACTCGACTCGGTCATTGGAGTGCATGATCGGAAGAATGTGTTCTTCCGTTGTGGGACACATGTAGCTGTACTTCACCACGCTGGTGAATGAAGGATTCCACGTGACTTGCGAACGACTCAAGAATGCAAACAGGTTGAAAGCATGGACCTCGTTCTCGAAGCCCGGCTCAGGATGCAGCTCCGGGCTGTCTTGCGGAACATCGGCGAACTGACGGTTGATCGGTGCGCCACGCTCATCCGTGCGCAGAGCCAAATCGCCTTTGAGACCCACACAGCGTGTGGCCAGCTCGCGAGCGCGGGTGATCGCAGCTTTGTTGTCACCGTTTTTACGACCGTAGGCAGAACCCGTTTCCTGAGGGGCTGCGAAGGGATCGAAGCCAGCGTTCGTCCAATCGTCCAGCATGGTTTCGAAAACTTCACGAATCTGATCCGTGGGGAAGTTTTCTTTGATATCCACTCCAGCGGCCTTCATGGTCCCGTTGAATGCGCCAGCTTGCAGGTCAACAGAGCTGTAGTGGTTGACAGTACCAATGACTTCATCGAAATTGACACCACCATAGAAAAATCCCCAAGCCACATCACGCATCAGTGCGCTCAGAAAGGCGCCGATGTCCATGGTGTGCGAGAGTGGACGGCCGTCACGGGTTGTCCAGCTGATGTGGGCAAAGTATTCATCGCGGCGGAACTTGAAAGAGCCCAGGACAAATTCCCGGTAGCCCATGACTGCATCAGGTTGAGAGGCAAAGGCTTTCGAAATGTCGGCAGGTGCGTTCATGATTTTGATCCTTTAGGTATTTGATTGACGTTGAGTTTTGTTAGTTAGGCTGTTTGACAAATGTCGGCCCACTTCTCAACCGAGAGATCACCTTGGCAGGTTTGCAAAACCAGGCAGCTCAGTTCTTTGGCTCGGATTTGATACGCGGTGTTTTTGGGCAGCATGCCTTGATGACCGCGCTTGAGCTTCATCCAGCCCATTTTTTGACCTTTGGGCTCGCCTTGCACGAGTACTGCACCGTTCTTCTCGGTGTCCTTGACGATTTGCGCATCATCCAGCTTGATCAAGTGCACTTCTACGTCCGTGTCCATGTTCAACACGAACTCATCATGAGCACAGGTAAACCAGGGGGAATTGCCCTCTGCACGCATTGCCTCCAGAACGTAGATTTGGTTTTTCCCGAAAACCACCTTCTCGTAGGGCTTGGATTTGTTCGCAATATCGAAGCAATTGGAGAAAGCGTAATGTTTGACGTTGTCGTCAATGGCTTCAACGCGGCCCTTTTCGAAGCTCTTCATCGAGCCGAATTTGGTTTCGTATTTCACGGTCATATCAGTCTCCAGGGTGAAAGCAGAATTTCTGCACTGGATGAACTGTATGCGTGCAGCGACCCGCCTGGAATCCCTCAATGGAAGACTTGATTGTTCGAATACACAGAACAATAGACAGGGATTACCCTAGATTTCACCCTGTCACCAGGGTCTCCGGAATCATCCCCTGGTTAATCAATTCAGCATCCCAAGGAGGAAGCCGCTTGAATCTATTTGTGATGTGCTCGATGAACAACCGCAACTTGAATGCGTTGCGTGATGTCCCTGCATAGACGGCAGAAAGCCAGAAGGAAGATAGCAAGTGGTCCTCAAGAACAATCTTCAAACGACCAGATTGGATGGCGTCAGATGCCACCAAGGTGGGAACACACACGATGCCAGCATGGTCCATGGCGTATTCACGCAATAAATGAACGCTGTTTGTGAGCATCTTGGCCTTCAGGTACAAGGTGATCTCTTGATCCTTGTGGTGAAAAGTCCAACGATCACGGGTGGGATAGCGTGAGTACAAACCTAAGCTGTGTTCATGAAGTTCACGTGGGTCTTTCGGTGTGCCATGCTCTGCCAGATACTCCGGAGTTGCACAAAACACCCTTCGAACAGGAAACAGCGGTCTGGCAATCAGTTCGGTGGATGTCGCCGGAAAGATCTGCAAAGCACAATCCACACCCACCTTCACCGGATCAACCACGGCATCGCTCACGTTTAAATCCAGACGAATGTCTGGATACGTCTCCTGGAATTCGTGGATCACAGAAGCGAAGTGGCCTAACACCAGCCCGGTCAGTGCATGAACACTTAATGTCCCAGAGGGAGAACCTTTCACGTCTCGCATCTGATCAACGATGTCACTGGCCCTGACAACCAGCTCGGTGCAGTCGCGCTGAAAGGCTTGACCAACTTCCGTCAAACGAACGACGCGTGTGCTCCGATGAAACAGTGGCGCTCCGACATATTCTTCGAGCTGTTTGATGCGTGTCGTGACGACCGACCTGGCAACACGCAGTTGACGTGCTGCCTCAGTGAAGTTCTGGGTTTGAGCTACGCGAACAAACGTTTCGATGTTTTGAAGTCGATCCATAGACAACACCATACCGCAAGTCACCACTTGCGGTACAAGCCCTCTACAAGCACATGACCAGCCACAGAGGACGCCCCCCCAATCCGCGACAATAGGCGTCATGACTGCCACTGCCATGAACCCTAAGACCTCCGCCCTCCTCCCCGTCCTCCTCGCCATTGCCGTCGGCACCCTGGCACCCACACCTTCTGCCTTCGCAGCCAAGCCGCACGCTGCCAAGCACCAGACCAGCAAGAGCGCCGCCACCAAAAAGGCCGCCGCCGCTGCCAACGCCCTGCCGCCTCTGGCCGCCCAGAGCGCCCTGGCCGACAACCCGCCGGCGCTGCCCGCCAAGGCCTGGTTGCTGATGGACTTTGACTCGGGCGAGGTGCTGGCCTCGGCCAATGCCGACGAGGCGCTGCCGCCCGCGTCGCTCACCAAGATGATGACCAGCTACATCGTCGAGCAGGCGCTGCGCTCGGGCAAGCTCAAGCAGACCGATCTGGTGTCGGTCAGCCAGAACGCCTGGTGCCGTGGCTCGGGCACCGAGTCGTGCATGTACCTGCCACTCAACAGCCAGGCCACCGTCATCGACATCCTGCGCGGCATCGTGATCCAGTCGGGCAACGATGCGTCCAAAGCGATTGCCGAGCACATGGCCGGGTCTGAAGCGGGCTTTGCCAAGCTGATGAATGCCGAGGCCCAGCGCCTGGGCATGACGCACACCACCTTCATGAACCCCACGGGCCTGCCCGACCCGGCGCACAAGTCGTCTGCGCGTGATCTGGCCATCCTGGCGCGCGCCATCATCCGCGACGGCGCCGAGTACTACCCGATCTACGCCGAGCGGGAGTTCAAATACAACGGCATCAAGCAAGGCAACCGCAACGCCCTGCTCTACACCGATCCGACTGTGGACGGCCTCAAAACCGGTCACACCGAAGAGGCGGGTTATTGTCTGGTCACCTCGTCCAAGCGCAACGACATGCGCCTGATCTCGGTCATCCTCAACACCCACAGCGCACAGGCGCGTGCAGACCACACGCGGTCCTTGCTGGGCTGGGGTTTCAGCAGCTTTGAAAAAGCCACGCCCATCCAGCCAGGCACCAGCGTGGCAACTGCCAAGGTCGGCTTTGGCAAGGCCGACACGGTGGCCGCAGGCCTGGGCGCCCCCTGGATGCTGACGGTGCCGCGTGGCCAGCAGGTGCAGACCGCGATGGAACTCAAGCCTGGCCTGGAAGCCCCCGTGACCAAGGGTGCGGTGATTGGCAAAGTGGTCGCCACATCCAACGGCAAGACTGTGGGTGAAGCGCCGCTGGTGGCGCTGGCCGAGGTGGAGCGTTCGGGCCTGTTGCTGCGTGGCTGGCAGCATGTGATGAAGCTGTTCGGCAAATAAGCCGGGGGCCGGGGCGTCAGATCAGGCGCGCCAGGCTTTCTTGCAGCAATTCCGTAGGCTTGCGCGCAAAGCCTGTGCGCACATGGCGCTGCAGGCGCCCCAGCAAAAAGGCCAGCAAGACCGAGGCAGCCACCTGCACATCCACCGTGGGGGTGGCACTGCCCTCCAGGGTGCCTTTGAGCGACTGGCGCAGTTGGGCTTCGATCTTGTCCATCAGCAGGTTCACGCGCTGCTGCAGGCGTTCGTGTTCGTGAATGAGCGCATCGCCGGTCATCACACGGCACATGCCAGGGTTCTTTTCGGCGAACTGCAAGATGAGCGAAACGATGCGGCGCGCCTGGTTGGGGCCTTCGCTTTCGCGGTCGGTCACCTGGCGGATCAAGCCCATGCACGACTGCTCGACAAAGTCGATCAGCCCCTCGAACATCTGCGCCTTGCTGGCAAAGTGGCGGTACAACGCCGCCTCGCTCACGCCAATGCGCGCGGCCAGCGCGGCGGTGGTCACGCGTTCGCCACCGGGTTGCTCCAGCATGTTGGCCAGGGTCTGCAGGATCTGCAGGCGCCGCTCACCGGGGCGGGGCCGCTTGCGGGCAGGTAGCAGGTCTGTTTCTGGCGCGTCGTCGTGGCGGTCGTCTGACATGCGCAGCTCCCGGTGGTGGGGCGGTGTTAGCGGCTCTTGATCATGGTGCCAAAGGCCTGCTCGGACAGGACTTCGAGCAGCATGGCATGTGGCACGCGGCCATCGATGATGTGCACCGCGTTCACGCCACTCTTGGCGGCATCGAGCGCACCGGCAATCTTGGGGATCATGCCGCCGCTGATGGTGCCGTCGGCGCAGAGCTCGTCGATGCGGCGCGGTGTGAGTTCGGTCAGCAACTCGCCTTGCTTGTCGAGCACGCCACGGATGTTGGTGAGCATGAGCAGCTTTTCGGCCTGCAGCGCCATGGCCAGCTTGGCGGCCACCACGTCGGCGTTGATGTTGTAACTCTCGTTGTTCTCACCAAAGCCGATGGGGCTGACCACCGGGATGAAGGCGTCGTCCTGCAAGCACTTGAGGATAGAGGGGTCAATGCTTTCGATGTCACCGACCTGGCCCACGTCGTGTTCCTTGCTCGGGTCCTGCGTGTCCACCAGGCGCAGTTTTTTGGCGCGGATCAGACCGCCATCGCGGCCGGTCAGGCCCACGGCCTTGCCGCCGGCGCGGTTGATCATGCCCACGATGTCCTGCTGCACTTCACCGCCCAGCACCCATTCCACCACTTCCATGGTCTCGGCATCGGTCACGCGCATGCCCTGGATGAATTCGCCTTTTTTGCCGAGGCGCTTGAGCGCGGCTTCGATTTGCGGGCCACCGCCGTGCACCACCACCGGGTTCATGCCCACCAGCTTGAGCAGCACCACGTCTTCGGCAAAAGCCTGCTGCAGCGCCGGGTCGGTCATGGCGTTGCCACCGTATTTGATGACCAGGGTCTTGCCATGGAACTTGCGGATGTAGGGCATGGCCTGGGCCAGGATCTGGGCCTGTTGCTCGGGCGTGACGGTGGTGGCGGTGGTGTCGGTCATGGTGGGTTCAGGTTCAGGGGTTTTGCGCGGATTGTGCAGCAAACAAATTACAGGATTTCGGTCAGCAGGCGGTCCACGCCGTGCTGCCAGTGCGGCAGCGCCAGGCCAAAGGCTTGTTGCAGCTTGCGGGTGTCCAGCCGCGAGTTGAGCGGGCGCCTGGCCGGGGTGGGAAAGGCGCTGGTGGGCACGGGGGCGATCTCGCCCACTTTCCAGGCCAGCTCGGGGCGCATCTCGCGGGCGCGGGCGATCACATGGCTGGCGTAGCCGTGCCAGGTGGTCTCACCCCCGGCCACCAGGTGGTACAGGCCCGACAGCTCGGTCCTTTGCAGTGCGGCGCGGATGGCGTGCGCCGTCACATCGGCAATCAGGTCCGCCCCGGTGGGCGCGCCGCGCTGGTCGTCGATCACCGTCAGGCGTTCGCGCTCTTGCGCCAGGCGCAACATGGTCTTGGCAAAATTGCCGCCGCGTGCGGCATAGACCCAGCTGGTGCGAAAAATCAGGTGCTTGCAGCCGCTGGCGGCAATGGCTTGCTCGCCCTCCAGCTTGGTCTGACCGTACACACTCAAGGGGCCTGTGGCCGCGTCTTCGCGCCAGGGCTGCTGGCCGCTGCCGTCAAACACGTAGTCGGTCGAGTAATGCACCAGCCAGGCACCCGTTTGTGCTGCGGCTTGCGCCAGCGCAGCGGGCGCGGTGGCGTTCAGGGTGCGGGCCAGGTCCACTTCGCTTTCGGCTTTGTCCACGGCGGTGTGGGCTGCGGCATTCACGATCACATCGGGGCGCAGGGCGCGCACGGTCTCCAGCAGGCGCTCGGCTTGGCTCAGGTCGCCACAGGGCACGCTGTGGCGGTCCAGCGCGGTCAGCTCACCCAGCACGCTCAGGCTGCGCTGCAGTTCCCAGCCGACCTGGCCGTTTTTGCCGAGCAACAGAATTTTCATAGTCAGGTTCGTATGTGCAGGCGCTTGCCCTGCAGGGTTGTGGGCTCACGCGTATTGCTTGTTCACCCAGTCTTTGTAGGCACCGCTTTGCACGTTGGCCACCCACTGGGGGTTGTCCAGATACCACTGCACCGTCTTGCGGATGCCGGTCTCAAAGGTCTCGGCAGGTTTCCAGCCCAGTTCGGCTTCGAGCTTGCGGGCGTCAATCGCGTAGCGCCTGTCGTGGCCAGGGCGGTCGGTCACATACGTGATCTGCGTGGCATAGCTGCTGCCGTCCGCTTTGGGGCGCAGTTCGTCCAGCAACTTGCAAACGGTGTTGACGATTTCGATGTTGGGCTTTTCGTTCCAGCCCCCCACGTTGTAGGTCTCGCCCAGGCGCCCGGCTTGCAGCACGCGCCGGATCGCGCTGCAGTGGTCCTTCACATACAGCCAGTCACGGATCTGCATGCCATCGCCATACACCGGCAGGCTCTTGCCCGCCAATGCATTCACGATCATCAGCGGGATGAGCTTCTCGGGAAAGTGGTACGGGCCATAGTTGTTGCTGCAGTTGGTGGTCAGCACCGGCAGGCCATAGGTGTGGTGCCAGGCACGCACCAGGTGGTCGCTGGCAGCCTTGCTGGCGGAATACGGGCTGTTGGGCTCGTAGCGGTTCGTCTCGGCAAAGGCCGGATCGTCCTTGGCCAGCGAGCCGTACACCTCGTCGGTGGACACATGCAAAAACCGGAAGGCCGATTTGTCGCCCTCGGGCAAACCAAGCCAATACCCCCGCACCGATTCAAGCAGGTTATAGGTGCCCACGATGTTGGTTTCAATGAAGTCGCCCGGACCATGAATCGAGCGGTCCACATGGCTCTCGGCGGCAAAGTTGATGACGGCGCGGGGTGGGTGTTCGGCCAGCAGCTTGTCCACCAGGGCGCGGTCACCGATGTCGCCCTGCACAAAGATGTGCTGGGGTTTGCCCTGCACGCTCGACAGGGTTTCGAGGTTGCCTGCATAGGTGAGCTTGTCGAGGTTGACCACCGGCTCTTCAGAGCCCGCCAGCCAGTCAAGCACGAAGTTGCCGCCAATGAAGCCAGCGCCGCCAGTCACGAGAAGGGTCATGGGTGTATAAGAACAGTTTTGCAGGCACCGCGGCCTGGTTCTCGTGAATTTTACGAGGGTCTGCCAAGCGGATTTGCCCCCCCCTCTGGAGTGCGTCATGGCCAAAAAACCCGAACCCACCGTTGCTGGCATGCCCGAGCTGTCGGCACTCTCGTCCATGCCTTCCCACCAGATCTGGCTGGCCGGTCTGGGCGCCATGGCCCAAGCCCAGGCACAAGGCAACAAAGCCATGGAGACCCTGGTCAGCGATGGCCTGGCCTTTCAGCGCAAGAGCCAGGAAGAAGCCCGCCAACGCTTTGAGGAAGCCACCGAGCGCTTCACCAGCATGGCGCAGGGCCTGGGCCAACAAGCCAGCGGCCGCGTGGACAAGCTCGAACACATGTTTGAAGAACGGGTGGCCCGAGCCCTGCACCACCTGGGCATGCCCACCTTGCAAGACATTGCCGACCTGCAAACCCGCGTGGCCGACCTGGAAGCGCAACTGGCCAAAGCCAGCCGCGCGGCCAAGCCCGCCCCGAGCGCCAAGGCGGCCAGCAAAGCCCCTGCACGCAAGAGCACCCGCAAGGCCTGAAGCCGCGCATGGCCAAAAAAGCCCCACGCCGCACGGCTGAACGGATCGCCAGCGTCACGCTGGACCTGTTCAACCGATATGGCGAGCCCCATGTCTCGACGACCATGATCTCGTCGGAGCTGGGCATCAGCCCGGGCAATCTGTACTACCACTTCCCGTCCAAGGACAAATTGGTCAACCACCTGTACGACCAATTCGAGGCGTCCATGCTGTCCTTGCTGGAGGCCGGAGGCGAAGTGCAGGACATCGAGGACGCCTGGTTTTTTCTGCACACCCTGTTCGAGAAGGTCTGGGACCACCGATTTTTGTACCGCGATCTGAACCACCTGCTGTCGGGCAATCGGCATCTTGAAAAGCACTTTCATGCGGTGCTCGAGCGCAAGACCCTGGCCTTGCGCCAGATGCTCGAATCGCTGGCTGCTGCGCAAGTGATGCAGATCGCCCCTGACCACATTGAGACCCTGTCCACCGGCATGGCCGTGATGGTGACGTACTGGCTGAGTTACGAATACGTGCGCGACCCGCGCCACGCCATGGAACCCGAAAGCGCCAGCCGCGCCATGGGGCGAGGGGCCCAGCATGTGTTGGGTCTGCTGATGCCTTATCTGAGCAGCGCGCAACTGCAACAGCACATGGCGGCACTCACCTCGGCTTACGGCACGACCCACGCACAGCCGTAGCGACTTTCAGGAAAAGCGCTGTTGGGCCAGGGTCAACAAGCCGTCAAAGATCAGGTTGTCCACCAGTTCAAACTCGATGGCCATGCTGGGCGCCATCTTCCAGCCCGCACCGCCGGTCATGACACACATGGGCTCCATGCCGGTGTGCGCGCGCAGGTGCTGCACCATGCGCTCGCAAGCCCCGGCAATCGCGTAGGTGCCGCCGCTGGTCAGCGCGTCGCTGGTGTTGGTGGGGAACATCCGCACCTCTCCGGTGGGTACATGCAGGCCGGCCGTACCCGACTCCAGCGCCTTGAGCATGATGCCGTGGCCAGGCAGGATGAACCCTCCAAGAAATTTGCCATCCTGGTCAATGGCTTCGACCGTCACGGCCGTGCCCACCATGACCACCACCAGGGGACGGGCCGCGCCCTGCGCCAGCATGCGCTGGCGGGCGCCCACCATGGCCACCCAACGGTCGGCACCAAGGCGTGTGGGGTGGTCGTAACCATTCACCAGACCTGCCTCTGCCTGCTCGGACACCACCCATTGCGGCGTGACGTCCCACAACTCCATCTGCTCCTGTACACGGCGGCGCACCGCGTCACCGGCCACGATGCAGCCGAGCATGCGCTCGGGCGCAGGCAGTTGCGCCCACACGCCTTCGCTCAGGCGGTCGATGTTTTCAAGAAACTCCGCCCCGTGCGCCATCAAGGTTGCGCCGGGGTGGGGACGGTCATACAGCGCCCACTTCAGGCGGGTGTTGCCGACGTCAATGGCCAGGAAACTCATGCGCGCATGATAGCGGCACTCATCCTATGCCCGCTGGTCGTCAACCGCTTCACTTGTACAACACTTGTGGTAACCACAAACCAATCTGCGGCCAGATGTACAGCAGCACGATCGCCAGAATCTGAATACCCATAAAGGGAATCATGCCCGCGAAAATCTGATTGAGCGTCACCTGAGGCGGACTCACACCCTTGAGGTAGAAGGCGCTCATGGCCACCGGCGGGCTCAGGAATGCGGTCTGCAGGTTCAAGGCCACCAACAGACCGAAGAACAAGGGGTCTACCCCAAAGTTGTCCAACAGTGGAATGAAGATGGGCATGAAAATCACAATGATTTCGGTCCACTCCAGTGGCCAGCCCAGGATAAATATGATGACCTGGCTGAGAATCAGGAACTCAGTCTTGGACAGGTTCATGCCCAGCACCCATTTCTCCACCAGCTCTTGTCCGCCCAGCAAGGCAAACGCCGCCGAAAAAATGGCCGAGCCGACAAACAGCCAGCACACCATCGCGCTGGTCTTGGCTGTCAGGAAAACCGACTCCTTGACGATGTTGAAGGTCAGCTGCCGGTAAGCGGCCGCCAGCACAAAGCCGCCCAACGCCCCCACTGCAGCAGCCTCGGTGGGCGTGGCCAATCCGAACACGATCGAGCCAAGCACCGCCAAAATCAGCACCAGCAAAGGAAAGAAGCTCGACAGCAGCATCTTGAAAATTTCCAAGCGCGCAAAGCTGAGGGCCGCATAAAAGACCACCAGCGCCGCAGCCCCAATCGCCAGCCCCACCCAATAGCCGGTCGGCACGGGTTGCGTCTGTGCCTGCGCAGCGGGTGCGCCAGACGCTTGTGTGGCTACAGCCTGAGGTTGCTGAGACGCGGTGTCCGACGCCTTTTCGTCCGAACTTCCTGGCGGTGTTTGAAGCTCGCCGACCTCTTCTTTTTCGGCGCCTTCAGGTTCGGCCAAGCCGCTTTCATTGGCTTGCCCCTTTTCCTCTTCACCCATGGCCTGAAGCTCGCTGACATCCTCCACTGGCACCACACGGGTCACGCTTTGGTAGCTGGCCACAGCCACAGCTGCAAACAGCAACAAGGGCATCAACACCACGGCCAACTGCCCAAGCAAATAGCGGGAAGACACTTGCGCATTGCGCTGGCCTTTGAGCGCCGTCAGCAAACCGGTCAGGGCCCGCTTGGCGGGCTCGGCGCCCATGTTCAACAACGGTTCAGGCAAGGGCACCCAGCGCTGCTGCTCGGTCAGCGGAGGCGCCATTTCCGGCTTGAGCCGGGCCACGATGATCACATAGACAATGTACAGGCCAGCCAGCATCAGGCCCGGGAAGAACGCCCCCGCATACAGTTGCACCACCGAGACGCCGGCGGTGGCACCGTACACGATCAGCAGCACGCTGGGGGGAATCAGGATGCCGAGACAGCCGCCTGCCGTGATGGCGCCCGCTGACAAGCGCACGTCGTAGCCCGCTTTGAGCATCTGCGGAAAAGCCAACAAGCCCATCAGCGTCACCACGGCCCCCACAATGCCCGTGGCCGTGGCAAACACAGCACAGGTCACCAGCGTGGCCACAGCCAGAGAGCCGGGCACGCGCGCCAATGCGAGGTGCAGACTGCGAAACAACTTGTCAATCAGATTGGCGCGCTCTACCAGGTAGCCCATGAACACAAACAGCGGGATTGAAATGAGCACGTCGTTGCCCATCACCGAGAACGCTCTTTGCACCATCAAGTCCAGCGTCTGGCGGATGGCCCCACCTGCACTCTGGTCACCCGAATGGTAGGCAAAGAAGGTGAACAGCATGCCCATGCCCATGAGGGTGAACGCCGTCGGAAAACCCAGCATGATGGCAACCACCACCAGCGACAGCATCAGCAGGCCATAGTGGCCATTGGTCATTTTGTCGACGCTGAGCACCATTGCCAGCGCAGCCATCCCGATCATTCCCATCAGGATGAAGCCAAACCAGAGTTCTTTGCGAATTTTCATACGGCACCCTCCTTGCGGGTCACGTACACATCAAGGGCTTCGATGTCGCCATCTTTGACATGAACCATTTCCTTGAGCTTGTCGACATCGACCTCTTGCACGTCCTCTTCGCGCGAAGGCCACTCGCCCGTCTGCAGGCAGATCACGCAGCGCACGATTTCAACCAGCCCTTGCAGCAGCAAAATGGCACCTGCAATCGGCACGACGAACTTGAAGGGATAAACCGGCAAAGGGTCAGCGTTGAAGGTTTGTTCCCGAATGGCCAGCGAGGCGTTGGCGAAATCCCAGCCCGCCCAGGTCAGGGCCACAATGCCGGGCAAAAAGAAAATGACATAAAGCGCCAAGTCAATCGTCGCCTGCGTGCGCGGCTGGAAAAAACCGTACAGCACATCGCCGCGCACATGCCCATTTTTGGCCAGCGTGTAGGCGCCTGCCATCATGAACAACACGCCGTAAAGCATGATCTGGGCATCGAGCACCCATGCATGCGGCTTGTTGAGCACGTAGCGCGAGAAGACTTCCCAGCTGATCAGCAGCGTCAGCCCCGCCACCGACCAGGCGCTGAACTTGCCAAACCAGGTGGACAGACGGTCCACGGTCAAGAGCATTTTTTGCATCGCAACTCCAAAAAAAAGGGGGCAATCCATGCCCCCGTTCGCTCCCAACAGGTGTCAGGCTTTCTTGCCTTTGCCAAAGTAATGGTTGTAGGCCATCTTGAAATCAACCGTGTAGTCGTTTTGCCACTGGCCCGCACGTTGTGCAAAGGCACGCTGTGAGTCGAGCACCTTTTTGAACATCGCGTTTTCGCCACCCTTCTTTTCCATGATCTTGTCCCAGGCGGTCAGTTGAGCCTTGAGGATGGCATCGGGCGTCTTGTAGAACTTGACGCCCCCCTTCTTGAGCTCTTCATAGTCCTTGGAGTTGCGCTCGATGGCCTTCCAACTCATGTCGGCGCTGGCGGCCTGCACCGCATAGTCGACAATGGATTTGAGTTCACCCGGCAGCGCATTGAGCTTGCCCTTGTTGAACAGGATTTCGAACTGCTCGCCGCTCTGGTGGAAACTCTGCAGCATGCAGTTCTTGGCCACATCCGGGAAGCCCAGCAGCTTGTCCGAGGAAGCGTTGTTGAACTCGGCGCCGTCAATCAGGCCTCGGTCCAGGGCAGGCACAATCTCGCCGCCGGGCAGCGGGTTCACGGCAGCACCCATGTCGGTGTACATGTCCACCGCCAGACCCACCGTGCGGAACTTCACACCTTTCATGTCAGCCGCTTTGGCAATCGGCTTCTTGAACCAACCAAAGGGCTGAGTCGGCATGGGGCCATACAGATAAGACGCCACATCCATATTGAGGCTCTTGTAAATTTCTTCGAGCAGGGCCTTGCCGCCACCGTAGTTGTGCCAGGCCAGCAGCATGTTGGGATCCATACCAAAAGACGGACCGGACCCCCACAGGGCTAAGGCGGAGTTCTTTCCATAGTGGTACGCCACCACACCATGGCCGCCGTCAAGCGTGCCTTTGGCAACGGCTTCGAGCAGCTGGAATGCAGGCACCACCGCACCGGCAGGCAGCACCTCGATCTTGAGCTTGCCACTGGCCATGTCGTTGACCTTCTTGGCGAAGTCGTTGGCGTATTCGTGGAAGATGTCCTTGGCGGGCCACGTGCTCTGAAAGCGCAGCGTGGTGGCCGTCTGCGCGGTGGCAATCATCGGGGCTGACACCGCGCCTGCAGCGACGGCGGCGCTCTTGAGCATGCCGCGGCGGTTCGTGACGGTCTTCTTGTCTTCCATGAATGTCTCCAGTGGTTGGTTAAGGAAACACAATTTCCTCCATACGCCCCCCCTCCGCCAGCGGGTTTTCACCTAATTTGTCCATGACAAATTAGAACGAATGCACCCCGCAGTCGCTCAGGACACGGTTTGCCCGTTTGGAGATGCCTCGTCTCTATCGGCCTCGCCGCTCAGGCGCCGCTGGTGAGTGAAAGCGCCGCCAACGCCATGATCTTGGCCGAGTCCACCAGTTCCTGAATACCCACGTATTCGTCGGGTTGGTGTGCCAAGTCGAGGATGCCCGGACCGTAGGCAATGCAGTCGTTGAGCTTGCCGGTGCGCACAATGTGCTTTTGGTCGTAGGTGCCGGGGCTGGCGATGTAGCTGGGCTCGCGGCCCAGCACGCGGGCAATGGCCCGCGCGGTGGCATCCACCACCGGGGCGTCCTTGGGCGTCGCCGTGGGCACGAAGCTCATGATGTCGCGCACACCGTAGTCAAAGCCCGGGCGGGTGCGCTTGAGTTCGTCAAGCATGTCAATGATCTCTTGCTTGACCGCTTCGAGGTTTTCTTCGGCGATGAAACGCCGGTCCAGCACGGCGCGGCAGCTGTGCGCCACCACCGGGGCAGGCAAGTCGCCGGTAGGCCAGCCGCGCGCGTCCTGGCTGTAATGCTGCTCCACCTGTCCGCCGTGGATGCTGTTGATGTTGAGCGTGCTCACGCGCGCGCCCGGCGGCTCCACCGGCTCGGCGGTGTGGCGTCCACGCAGCCGGGGCTGCAGCTGCGTTTCGAGCAAATGAATGAAAGCGCTCATGTGGTTGATGGCGCTGTCACCCAGGAAAGGCATGGAGCCGTGGGCGATGCGTCCACGCGTCTCCACCTCGCCCCACCACACGCCTCGGTGGCCCAGGCAGATGCGGTCCACCCCCAGCGGCTCGGGAATGATGACGTGGTGTACCCTCGGCTTGCTGAAGTAGCCCCGTTCGGCCAGGTAGCCCACACCGGAGAAGCCGCCGGACTCTTCGTCCACCGTGCCGCTGATCTCCAGTGCGCCAGGAATGGGCAGGCCCGATTCGATCAGGGCCTCGCAGGCGATGATGCTGGACGCCAGACCGCCCTTCATGTCGCAGGTGCCTCGTCCATACACGCGGCCATGGGCCACCTCGCCACCAAAAGGGTCAAAGGTCCAGCCCGAACCGGCCTCGACCACATCGATGTGGCTGTTGAAATGCACACACTCGCCCGGGGCACTGCCCTGCCAGCGGGCGATCACATTGACACGGGGGTGGCTGTCGCAGTCGCCCGGCGCGCCCAACGCCCGTACGTACTCGACCACAAAGCCTTTTTTAGCCAACCGTTCACCCACCAAGCGGGCGCAGGCCTCGTAGGCGTCGCCGGGGGGGTTGACGGTGGGAATACGCACCAGCGCCTGCGTGAGGGCGGTGACTTCTTCGCGTTTGGCCTCTATGCGGGCCAGCAGGGCATCGGTGGCAAGTGTCATGCAGACACTTTAGGGCGCAGTCCAGGTGCGCGCCGTCACCCAGGCAACAGCCTCAGTTTTGCTGCCAGGGCAGGCCGCGCATGCGCCAGCCTCCCAGCTTGCCGCGCTGGGCGCTGGCATCCGGGTCGCCCTCGAAGCCCTCCAGAATGTTGTAGGCCAGCAAACCCAGCTCGGTGGCACGCTGGGCAGCAGCGATCGAGCGCACGCCACTGCGGCACAACAGCACCAGCTTTTTTCCACCCGCGCCCAGCGCTTGGATACCGGTATCGAACTCGGGATTCATGGCCATGCCCGGCCACTGCTTCCAGGCCAGGCCCTGGGCACCTGGCACAAAACCCACCCAGGCCCGCTCGGCATCGGTGCGCACATCCACCAGCACCGCCTCACCGGTCTGCATCCAGGCCCAGGCCAGTTGCGGGCTGACATCACCTGCATAACCCTGCGCAGAGCGCACTTGCATGGCATCGTTCATGGTCACCTCAGGCAAATTTGGTCAGCATTTCGGCCACATGGTCGGCCGACTGGTCGCCCTGCTCGATCATGCAACCCACCATCGAGAAAAACGACTTGTCCAGCGCCTTGCGGGCCGCCGCCATCTGCTGGGCCACTTTTTCGCAATCGGCGTCTTCCTGAATGAGTTTTTGCAGGCCACGCAGCTGGCCCTCGATGCGGGCCAGACGGGCACACAGGGCTTTTTTCTTTTCGGGGTCAGCGATACGACTCATGGCTAGGGCTCCGGAATGGACTTTCGAACGAAAGGTGAAAAGCCCATGATACCCCCCGCCAACACAACCAGAGCACGGTCAGGGACAAGCCCAACATGCGCGCCACGCGCCGCAACATGTCACGCAGGCCATGCAAAATGAGGGCATGCGCACCCCCATCCCCTTCATCGCCCCCGAAGTTTTTGACCACGCCGACGCGGCGCTCGCCCGCGTGCAGGCCATCTACCAGCAGAGCATTGAGCACCTGCGCAACGCCATGCAACGCTTTGTGACGGGCGAAGATTTGCAGGACCGCGTGCGCGCCTGCTACCCCTACGTGCGCATCGAGACCCGCACCGACTGGGCCCCTCCTCACAACACCGAGGCTGAATTGCTGAGCTATGGCTTTGTGGCCAGCGCGGGCAGCTACGCCACCACACTCACCCGCCCCGACCTGTTTGCCCATTACCTGCGCGAGCAATTTGCGCTGCTGATCTGCAACCACGGGGTACGGCTGGAGGTGGGCACCAGCAAGGAACCGATGCCGGTGCATTTTTCGTTTGCCGAAAACGAGCACATGGAAGGCGAGATGAGCGCCGCACGCCGCGCGCGCATGCGCGATGTGTTTGACCTGCCCGACCTGAGCGCCATGGATGACAGCATCGCCAACGGAACCTGGCACGGCGTCCACGGCCAGCCCGAGCCGCTGTCGCTGTTCCCCGGCGCGCGTACGGACTATTCGTTGCACCGACTGCGCCACTACTGCGGCACCAGCCCTGGGCACTTTCAGAACTACGTGCTGTTCACCAACTACCAGTTCTACATCGACGAATTCATTGCGCTGGGCCATGCCGAGATGGCCAAGTCTGACAGCCCTTATGTGACGTTTGTGGAGCCCGGCAATGTGGTCACGCGCCGCGCAGGTCTGAGCGCCGAGGCCGACGATGCGCTCGGGGTCGCCCCTGCGCGCCTGCCGCAAATGCCCGCCTACCACCTGGTTCGGGAGGACCACAGCGGCATCACGATGGTCAACATCGGGGTGGGGCCAGCCAATGCCAAGAACATCACCGACCACATCGCCGTGCTGCGCCCACACGCCTGGCTCATGGTGGGCCACTGCGCTGGACTGCGCACCACCCAGCAGCTGGGCGACTACGTGCTGGCCCACGCCTATGTGCTCGAGGACCATGTGCTCGACGAAGAGTTGCCGCTGTGGGTGCCGATCCCAGCGCTGGCTGAAATCCAGGTCGCCCTCGAAAAGGCCGTGAGTGAAGTCACCGGCTGCCAGGGCCACGAACTCAAACGCCTGATGCGCACCGGCACCGTGGCCAGCACCGACAACCGCAACTGGGAACTGTTGCCTGACAACACCCCACAGCGCCGCTTCAGCCAGAGCCGTGCTGTGGCACTTGACATGGAAAGCGCCACCATTGCCGCCAACGGTTTCCGCTTTCGGGTGCCCTACGGCACGCTGCTGTGCGTGAGCGACAAGCCCCTGCACGGCGAAATCAAGCTGCCCGGCATGGCCAACCACTTCTACCGCGAGCGGGTCAACCAGCACCTGCAAATCGGCATTCGTGCCCTCGAAATTCTGCGCGCCGCAGGCCCCGCCCAATTGCACAGCCGCAAGCTGCGCAGCTTTGCCGAGGTGGCCTTCCAGTGATCCGTCCCTGACGCTGTTTCTGGTCAATCCCCATGCCCAAGGCGGCCGCGTCAGGCGCCTGCTGCCAGCAGTGCCGAACGCCCGCACAGACAACGGACAGCAGGACTGGTTGCGCGCCGGGCCGCGATGCGGGGATACCGTTGGCTGCAGACGGTGAATGGCTGGGCTTGGTCAGGCAGCTGCAGGTGCGCAGATCGCACCATTGACCCTGCACCGGCGCTTGGCCATAGCGCTGCCTACAATGGCCCACATGAAACTGCTTTTCATTGCCGATCCGCTCAAGTCCTTCAAGACCTACAAGGACACCACCTTTGCCATGATGCGCGAAGCGCAAAAGCGCGGTCACCAACTCAGCGCCTGCGAACCCCAGGACGTGCGCTGGCTGCACGGCGAAGGCGTGACGGCGCAGGTGCAGGGCATCCGCCTGAGCGGTCAGACCGACGACTGGTTCGAGGTGACGGGCACGCAGCGCGCGCCACTCAATGCCTTTGATGCCGTGCTCATGCGCAAGGACCCACCGTTTGACAGTGAATACTTCTACAGCACCCATCTGCTGGGCCAGGCCGAGCGCGAGGGCGCACGCGTCTTCAACAGCCCCGCCGCGCTGCGCGACCACCCGGAAAAACTCGCCATCCTCGAATTTCCGCAGTTCACCGCGCCCACCTTGGTCACGCGCAACGAGGCCGACATCCGCAACTTCCACGCCGAGCACGGCGACATCATCCTCAAACCGCTGGACGGCATGGGCGGCATGGGCATCTTCAAAGTGGGGCGCGACGGCCTGAACCTGGGTGCGATTGCCGAGACCCTCAACCGGGGTGGTGCACAAACCGTGATGGTGCAAAAGTACTTGCCGCAAATCACCGAAGGCGACAAACGGGTGCTGCTGATTGGCGGCCAACCCGTGCCCTATGCACTGGCACGGATCCCGCAGGGCAACGAGGTGCGTGGCAACCTGGCGGCCGGAGGCAAGGGGGTGGCCATGCCGATCACGCCGCGCGAACGCGAAATCGCGCAGGCACTGGGCCCTATCCTGGCCGCACGCGGTCTCTTGCTGGTGGGTCTGGACGTGATCGGCGGGCACCTGACTGAGATCAACGTCACCAGCCCGACCTGCTTTCAGGAAATTTCAGACCAGACCGGGTTTGACGTGCCGGCCATGTTCGTCAGTGCGCTGGAAAGCGCAGTCGCGGCCTGAGTCAGACCGCCAGATCACCGTCCACAAACGCATAGAGCTGCCCTGGTTCAAAGGCCACCCAGGCCTCGTCCGTGGTCAGCGGCTGTGTGACCACCACCGCCACACGGTCGCTCTCACGGGTGTGCTCGGCAAAGTTCACGCTCAAATCTTCGTCGCTGAGTGTGGCGCGCGTGAACGGGTGGCGGCGCAAAACATAGTGCAGGTACGTGCTGGCATGCGTCCACAGCGCCTCGCCGTTGGACAACAGAAAGTTGAAGGTGCCGTGTCGCGCAATTTGCGGCACCAGTTCGCGCAGGGTATGGCTGAGTTCCTGAACACTGGGCACATCGGCATGCGATTTGGCCAGCTCCTGCATCAGCCAGCAAAACGCGCGCTCGCTGTCGGTTTGCCCCACAGGCCTGAAGTTGCCGTGCAGCCGTGGCGCGAAATTTTCCAGGTTGCCGTTGTGCGCAAACACCCAATACCGCCCCCACAGCTCGCGCACAAAGGGGTGGCAGTTCTCCAGCGCCACCACGCCTTGTGTGGCCTTGCGGATGTGGGCAATGACGTTCTGGCTCTTGATCGGATAGCGGCGCACCAGCTCGGCCACCGGCGAGGTGCTGGCGCTTTGGTGGTCCACCATGTGGCGCACCCCGCGCCCCTCAAAAAAGGCGATGCCCCAGCCATCGCTGTGGTGGTCGGTGGCGCCACCGCGCTGCGCAAACCCACTGAAGCTGAAGGTCACGTCGGTGGGGGTGTTGCAGTTCATGCCGAGCAGCTGGCACATCGGTTCAGTCCTTGTGCGGTGTTTGCGGACGCCCCAGCTGCCAGGCCGCGATCAAGGCCAGGGCGGTCACCGAGGCCAGGCTGACAAAGGTTTCATTGAAAGCGGCCAATGCAGCATCGCTGCCCACCTCGCCCAAACGGGCGCCGTGCGAGGCCAGGCGCCACTCCAGCACGATGGCGCACAGGCTCACGCCGGCTGCACCGCCCACCATGCGGATGAAACTGATGATGCTGGAGCCCTGCGGAATCAGGGCATGCGGCATGCCTTTCATGGCCCCCATGTTGAGCGAAGGCAGGATGAAGCCCAGCCCGATGCGCCCCACGATGATCCAGACCCACAGCCAGGCCAGACCCTGCGCAGGATGCACCGTGAAGTTCATGCCAAACGACAAGGCCAGCAAAGCCAAGCCCAGCATCACCAGGCGGGACGCCGGGTAGCGGTCGGACAGGCGCCCCACGATGTTGATGGTGACCGCCAGCAAAATACCCGAGGGCAGCAGCGCCGCGCCAATATAGGACGGCGACAAACCGAGACCCATTTGCATGAACACCGGGTACAGGTAAGTCGAGCCAAACAGCGCCATGCCGTAGGTGAAAGACACCAGCGATCCCATGGCAAAAGTGCGATGCGCGAACACCTGCAGGTTCATCAAGCCCGGACGCCCGCCATGGCGTGCCCGGTGCTGGCGTCGGTGCTGCCACAGCACAAAGGCCAGGGCGCCCAAAGCGGCCAGCGACAACAGCACCCAGGCATGCTGGCCGACATCGTCACGCAACTGCACCAGGCCATTGAGCAAGAGCAGTGTGGAGGCGCTGGCCAGTGCCAGCCCCAACCAGTCCAGTCCGGCCGAATCGGCGTTGGCCGCCACACCACCGGGTGCCGTGGTGGGCACATAGCGGCGCGACAGCCACAGGGCCAGCAACGCCAGCGGTACCACCATGAAAAAGATCGAACGCCAGCCAAAGGCGTCCACCAGCAAGCCGCCAATGCTGGGGCCGATCGCGGGCGCCAGCACCACGCCCGTGCCAAACAGGCCGCTGGCACGGCCTTGCTCGCCCGGCCCAAACGCACGCAAGATGATGATGGCGGGAATGGGCTGCACCACCCCGGCGGCCAGGCCCTCGGCCACGCGGGCCAGCAACACCAGCGCATAGTCACTGGCAAAACCGCCACCCAGCCCGCCCAGCAACAGCATCCACATGCACAGGTTGTAAACGCGCCGGTAACCAAAGCGGGTGAGCAACCAGGGCGTGGTCAGCATGGACACGGTGGACGCCACCATGAAGCCCGAGCTGACCCATTGCGCCCGGCTTTGGCCCAGCTCGAAATGCTGGCTCATGTCGGGGATGGCCACATTCATGATGGTGGAGGACATGACCGATGCCATCGTGCCCAGCATGACCGACAAGAGCAGCAGCCAGCGGTGGCGCTCTCCGTAGCGGGCCTTGAGGGCCTGCAGGCTGTGGGGGTCGTGGTCTTCGTGACTCATGCGCGTACCTGCGACGCCTGCACGCAAGCCTGGCAAATACAGGCCTTGCGCTGAGCCTCTGGCGGCACCCGCTGCAGCAGCTCTGCGCTGAACTTTTCCAACGTGCACCAGCAAGGAGACCGTTGCGCCTCGCCTGGAGGCGATGCCATGGCGCAGAGGTTGGCTTTGCCGCACAGCGGGCAAAGGCAAGGGTCAACAAAATGGCAATCGCTCATGGCCCCAAGTGTAGAGGCAGCCTTGGCAAAAATGCAGGGGGCGAGGTGGGCGGTGATCGGGGCGACGATTTCTGCGTACCCGCAGCATGAGGAGCCCCGGTCACCGCCCACCTCGCCCCCGAAACAGAGGCTGAGGATCCGGATCAGGCGCCGGCCTTGACCTTCAGACGCCAGGCGTGCAGCAGCGGCTCGGTGTAACCAGACGGCTGTTCCTTGCCCTTGAACACCAGATCGCAGGCAGCCTGGTAGGCAGCGCTCTTGGTGAAGTTGCCCGCCATTTTTTTGTACAGCGGGTCACCGGCGTTCTGGCCGTCAACCACCTTGGCCATGCGCTCGAAGGTCTCGCGCACTTGCTTTTCGGTCACCACGCCATGGTGCAGCCAGTTGGCCATGTGCTGGCTGGAGATGCGCAGCGTGGCGCGGTCTTCCATCAAGCCCACGTTGTGGATGTCGGGCACCTTGGAGCAACCCACGCCCTGGTCCACCCAGCGCACCACATAGCCCAGAATGCCCTGGGCGTTGTTGTCCAGCTCCTGCTGCTTTTGCTCGGGCGTCCAGTTGGCTTGATCCTTGGCCACCACCGGGAACTGCAGCAGCTTGTCCAGGGTATCGTCGCGCAGCTTTTTCGGGTCGATCTTGGCCACGGCCTTTTCCATCTGCTTTTGCAGGGCCGGCACATCCACCTGGTGGTAGTGCATGGCGTGCAGCGTGGCGCCGGTGGGGCTGGGCACCCAGGCGGTGTTGGCGCCGGCCAGCGGGTGGGCGATCTTGGCTTTGAGCATGTCGGCCATCAGGTCGGGCATGGCCCACATGCCCTTGCCGATCTGGGCGCGGCCGCGCAGGCCGGCTTGCAGGCCGATATTGACGTTGCTCTTTTCGTAGGCGGCCAGCCAGGTGCTGTTCTTGATGTCGCCCTTGCGCATGACCGGGCCGGCCAGCATGCAGGTGTGCATTTCATCGCCGGTGCGGTCCAGGAAACCGGTGTTGATGAAGGCCACGCGGCTCTTGGCGGCGGCGATGCAGGCCTTGAGGTTGGCGCTGGTGCGGCGCTCTTCGTCCATGATGCCCAG
>JACCDW010462100.1_pt1 | contig 35788 bp, 30 predicted proteins | sample 7449781 | NCBI WGS metagenome assembly JACCDW01 (sample SAMN15323449, study PRJNA562643) | freshwater metagenome | isolation source: river surface water | place: USA:Blue River Watershed | collected 2017-08-18
AATTGTAAAACATAAATTTGTAATTAATCCTCAACCAATTTTAATTACAAATTCTCAGACCGAGTTCCCACAAGATCAATATTACAGAATTGATTCTTCAAAGTTTACCTTGGTTGATTCTGTTTTTACAACAGATATAAATCCTTTAGTAAACTTTGATACATTAAACAGATCTGCCGGATATGTAAATCTTCAACAAGTTGAACATATTGTAAAAAATAAAGATGAAATTTTAAATCTTAATATTGCAGACTTTAGAGATAATCATCACGTTTGGGTAACTTTTGACAAAAATTCTTGGACCGTCTTAAGATACAACCAAGAACCTTTGTTAAATTTAGTTTCGGTTACAAAAAATAAAGATATTGTAGAAATTGTATTCAATAGAAATCACAATATTGCTGTAGATGATATTATTGGATTTGAAGATATTCCTAACTTAACAGGCTTCTTTAAAGTATATGAAACAGACTTTAAGATCATAAGAGTAAAAGTAAAGGCTGCTGATCCAGATCCTGAATTTGATATTAGCTCTGTTGTGAATCCTTGTTTATTCACAGACGCAAGAGAATCATCATATGAAGAAATTAATCCTGCTGAAGCAGCAGTTTTACCGTCCGGAGCAAAATTATGGATTGATAACTCGTCAGATAGATGGCAAGTTATAGAAAAGTCTAGACAATATCAGTTTAAAGATTTATTAGAATACGGAATTACATCACCTGTAGGAACTGGTTATAAAGTTTTATATTTAAAAATATCAGGTAATGTGATTGCTAGCATCCCACAATCTGGTTATGTTATTGTTTATTCAGAAACACCACAAGGATTAAAAGTTAGAGAAATTATTGCCCCACCAGAAAATCTTGTTAATAGATTAGGATATTCTTTTGGTAAGAGCATGGCAGTTAGTTCCGATGAAAGATTTTTAATTATAGGTTCTCCAAATGCCAGCGGAGTTCCAAGTTCTTTCATGGGTCCATTTGATCCATTAAAAACTTATCTACAGGGAGAAATTGTATTCTTTGGTGGAAGATTATGGAGAGCATTAACAGATGTAGTGGGCGACGGAAGCACTATTAATCTAGATTCTGAATTGTGGGGATTAGCAGATTTAGTTGAAGTAAATTCGATAGGAAGAAACCAAGGATATACTAACCAAGGTCTAATTTCTGTTTACGAATACCGCGGTACATTTTGGGAATTAGCAGATACATTTATAAGCCCAAGACCAGGAGAAGGTGAAGAGTTTGGATCTTCAGTATCTATTGGAAAATCTGGAAGTTTGTATTACATGGCTGTAGCCGCACCGGGTGCGTTGAATAGAAAAGGTCGAGTATATCTATATCAATATGACACTACAGGAACATTTGAAGTTTCGGGCATAACAATTGTAAATCCTGGCTCAGGATACACTGATGGAGATATTTTAAGTGTTAATATTGGTGGAAGAACTGCTTCATTTATTGTTTCTACTTTAAATGGTGCGGTTAGATCGCTAACAATTTCTGATCCCGGAAAGTTTATTACAACATCTAACCTAGCACAGGCAACATCAGTATTCCCTTCCGGTGGAAGCGGATGTACGGTGTTGTTATCTTTCACAATAGTTAGAAATGCAGGCTGGAGACATTTAGAAAATCAAAATTATTCTGGTGTATATAATTCTGAGGGAACTTATCCTAAGGGTGCTATTGTGTGGTATGAGAATGCCTTATACGAAGCAATAGAGGAATCGTTTGGTGATGGTAGTACAGGAATTACTACGTCAAGTAGCTGGAAAAAATTAGACGACATATCTACACATAATTCTATTCCTAGCGCCGTTGCTATAGAAGATGACGGTTCAACATTGGACATGGGATTATTGTCAGAAAACGAACTTGCAGAACTAGTAAAAGCTGGTGACGAATTTGGTCATTGTATGGCTATGAACGGAGACGGATCTCTGTTAGTTATAGGTGCACCAGAAAGTGACGGCGAATATTTTTCTAATTTTAGAGGAATTTATAGCCCTTACCAAGAATACAAAGAAGGTGATGTTGTAAAACATCGCACAAATTATTATAGATTAGATGATCCAAATCCATCTTCTGATTCAACATATACATTAAAAGATCAAAATCCTGATAGAGGAGCTCCGTGGACTAACGTAGGAACTATAGAAGGAATTAAAACAGGAAAAATTTATATCTATAAGAGAAGCCAGACAGATCGTTATGAATTAGTGCAGACAATTACAGCTGAATCGCTGGCACAATTTAACGACATCGGTGACGAGTTTTTAGAGTCTGGCGATAGATTTGGATTTAGTCTTGATATTGATCTAACAGGAACTACCTTAGTTGTAAGTAGCCCCGATGCAGACATTGATTTTGTAAATCAAGGTGTAGTCTATGTGTTTAAAACAAATAATTTAAACAACATAGAATTTAGATTAAAACAAAAATTACAAAGTTTTGAAAAATACAGCAATGAACAATTTGGTTACAGCGTATGTATCAGTGATGGTACTGAAAGAATTGCTGTTGGAGCAAAGAACTCCTTGTATAACCAACCAACATATTTTGATTTATCGTTAGATACATCGTATGATAAAGGTAGAACAACATTCTTTGATGACCTAGGATATCCTGGTAGAGGTTATGTATTTGAAAGAAAAGAACAAAGATATTTCTTATCAGAAAGATTAGAAGCTACATTCTTAAACAACGAATCCTTTGGATTCTCTGTAAGTTGTAGTGATTCTGTAGTGGTAGTTGGTTCACCTGATTATACCACTGAGGCAGGAAAACTTGGTCGAGTTAGAATGTTTAGAAAAGATCCTTCTAAAGATTCTTTAACGGTTATTGGTAAGTCAGAAGATTTAACAGATATTTCTGTTATTAAAAATATTTCATTAATTGATAGTACAAACAATATTAAAATTAGAGATCTTGACATAGTTGATAGCTACAAAAATAAAATTCTTTCAATAGCCGATCAAGAAATAACATTTAAAACTTTATATGATCCTGCTGTATATACAAACGGAACAGAAGATCAAGTAGTTGATGCAGACGTTGCGTGGTTTGAAAAAAATGTAGGAAAAATTTGGTGGAATCTTTCTACAGCTAAATGGACTCTTTACGAACAAGGAGATATTTCTTATAGAATAGGAAATTGGAATTCATTGGCTTATGGTTCTACAATTGATGTATATGAATGGGTTGAAACGGTGTTGCTACCATCCGATTGGAGTGCATTAGCAGATACCCCAGAAGGTTTAGCTAACGGAATATCTGGACAGCCGCTATATCCTAATAATGATGTTTATAGTGTAAAAGTTTTATTCAATCCGAACACCGAACGTCCGACATCAACAAAGTATTACTACTGGGTTCGAAACTCATCGATCATTCCACAGAATGTTTCAGGAAGAAGATTAGCAGCATCTGATATTTCTTCTCTAATTTTAAATCCTATTGGGAGTGGTTTACCTTTTATTTCATTAATTGATAAAGATAAATTCTTAGCATACAATTTCCCAGAAACACTAACGTCTGATCAATGTTTAATTAATATTGAATATATTAATGAAGTAAAACAGAATTTAGTACATCGAGAATATCAGCTATTAACAGAAAATAGCGTTGATAGCATACCTGCAGAATCACTAGAAACAAAATGGCTTGATAGCTTGGCAGGATATGACGGCGCAGGTAATAGAGTACCAGATCCTAAATTACCTGCTAAGTTGAAATACGGTATATCATTTAGACCTCTACAAAGTATGTTTATTGATAGAACTCAGGCATTAAGAATTACATTCGATAAAATAAATTCTATTCTATCAACTCGACCATTTGCAGACACAATTGATTTTACAAACCTAAATCTTTCTGATGGAATTCCTAGCGAGTTACTTAATACATATGACGTTGCGGTTGATAACTTCATTGATTTACAAAACGTAGGTACCGTTAGAATTAAAGAAGCAAGATTATCAGCAAATATTGTTAACGGTGAGATTGACACTATTGAAATAGATGATACTGGCTTTGGATACAAAAATATTCCGTTTATCACAATTGAAGGCGATGGCATTGGCGCAACCGCTAACATTACTTTAGATACTCAAGGTAGAGTTTCGTCCGTGGCAGTAACCAACAGAGGAAAACGATACACATACGCTAATATAAAAATTAGAGCATTCTCAGTTTTAGTAAGAACTGATTCAAATCTTCAAGGACTATGGAGCATTTATTCATGGGATTCTACTAGAAAAGTTTTCTTTAGAAGTAGATCTCAGGCATTTGATACACCAAGATACTGGTCTTATGTTGATTGGTATGCAACATCATACTCATCCGAAAGTAGAGTAGTTAAAGAAATTTTAAATCTTTATAATTTACCAGAAGTTGAATTAGAAAAAGGCGATGTAGTAAAAATTAAAGAATATGGTCAAGGCGGCTGGGCATTATTAAGAAAGGTCGCAGACTCTATAGAAAATTTAATAGAAAATTTTGAAATAGTTGGTAGACAAAACGGAACTATTCAGATATTATCAACAATTTACAGCGTTAAGAATTCTTCAGTAGGATTTGATAATTTAGGAACATACGATGCAGTTGAGTATGATGTAGAACCTACTAGAGAAATGCGAAATATCTTTAAAGCAGTTAAAGAAGATATTTTTGTTGATGATTTAAGAGTAGAGTGGAACAATTTATTCTTCTCTGCGGTCAAATATGCATTTGCGGAACAATCATATATTGATTGGGCATTTAAGACTAGCTTTTTAAATGCTATCCACAATGTTGGTGACCTTGAACAAAAATTAAATTATAAAAATGATAACCTTGACAGCTATCAAAAATATGTTGAAGAAATCAAACCTTATAGAACTACAATTAGAGAATATACAAGTAGATATAAAAATCTAGATGTATCTAATGCTGCAAGCATTGACTTTGATCTTCCAGCAGCATATTCTTCTGATGCAGGAAAAATTTTACCGGTTAATAATTTTTATAATAGATTTACAGAATATCCATGGAAGTGGTGGGCTGATAATAAAGGTCTTTCAGTAGTCGAAGTATTAATATCAGACAGCGGAGCTGACTATACTGCACCTCCTCAAGTTATTATTGAAGGTGACGGCGCAGGCGCTACTGCTCAAGCATATATTTCAAATGGAAAAGTATCTGCAATTAAAGTTACTAATCCTGGTTCTGGGTACACTAAAACTCCGACTATAATGTTAGTTGGCGGTAACGGATCATCGACTAAAAAAGCAAAGGCCGCAGTAGTATTGGGAGACAACAAAGCACGTTCGTTTGATGTCACATTAAAGTTTGATCGTATAGATAAGAGAGCATTGTACTCAACTAATAAGTACGAGCAAAAATTTACAGCTACAGGTCAATCGGCAGTGTTTGAGTTAAACTATCCTCCTACACTCGACAAGAGTAAGATTTCTGTTTTTAAAGATGATCAGTTAATATTAAGCAGCGAATATTCTATTAATCTGTATTTCCAAGATATTGGAACTTATTCAGTGTTGCGTGGAAAATTAATTTTTGTTAATCCACCAGAAGCAAAATCTTCAATTGTTGTAACATTTGAAAAAAATCCTTCAATATTTGATAGTATTGGTAGAATTGAAAAATATTATAAACCAAGACCAGGAATGAAGGGTTTACCAGTAGTAACTGATAACGCTGGTAATATTACATCAAGAGACTATTCGCAGTTAATGACTGGATTTGATTTTGGCGGTGTACAAATTCAAGGCACAACATTTGATATTACAGGTGGTTGGGATGCTTTACCTTGGTTTACAGATAGCTGGGACAGCGTTGCCGCAAACTCTGATTACTATTATGTTGCAGACGGGTCTACTGGATTTATCAATCTACCTACGGTCCCAGAAAGCGGAAAAATATTATCAATATATCTGAAACGAATAGCTGACAACAAGACTATCAGAATTGACGATCCTAACTTTGTATTAATTGAAAAGGTTACATTAGACCATGAAGTTAATCCGCCTTTTAACTATGACGGATCAACAACCGTAACTACTACAATAACCTATCTTGAAAATGCTGGTCTAACGCCTGGCCAGGAAGGCTACTTAGGTGATGCAGGAGCGGCTATTCAAACTGGTTGGTATGTTTATGGAAATTATGTACAGCCTGATACACGAGTAACGGTTACCAGAGAACCTACTAACGAAATCGTTATAACCAATGCTGGTTCTCCGGAATTTAATCAAACATATACAAGAATTCCTGCTTCTTTAGCTCCTGGATATGTTGCATTAGATTATTACGTTGGAAAACAAAACCCAGATATTAAAATTTTCAAATATCCTAATGATTATTGGTTTATGAGTAATAATCATTTAAACAATGGTATATCAACAAAGAAATATAAATCAGTTGACAAACCTGCTAATATTTGGAATGTACAAATTTGGGAAGCAGAAGACGGTGCAGTTTTACCGTTACCTAGAATTACACCAACAAATCACATTCTTGTAACTTTTGAATTTAGTAAGAGTCTGTTAGATTGGATTTATGGTGCTCCTAACAATGCATGGCAACCAGATCTACGTTTTGAATCAACGATTCACGCAGGTCCGATAACAAACCCTAATGCATTAATACCAACATTTGTAGGAGATGGTTCAACTAGCTTTGTACAGATACAAGGATTTTTGAATACTTCGGTTGGCGATACATTAATTTTTAGACCTCTTGATAGTGACGGTTCAGTGACCATTACAGATATTAATCTAATTGATACCAATATCAGCGGAGGTACTTTAAGTGCTATGAGCGGCGCATATGTTACCGCTACTGGTAAAACAGCTGAAGAAATTGCAATTGATGGCGGCAAATTTATTAGTCCGGAAAATGTTCCAGCACCAGAAGAAAATGTTCCTGGACAAATATTAGATTCTGTCAGCATTAAAGTTTATAACTTTACTCCGTCAGCAGCAGCACCGTTAAAAATTAAAATCAATATTGGAAACGGAACCACAAAAATTTATGATATTGGGCAGACAATATTTGAACCTAACTCTGTAATGGTATTTGTGGATAAAATTAAACAAGAATATAGAGGCGATAGCACTATTAACTATTCTATTAATTTTGCAAATTCTACTATTGAATTTGTTTCACCACCTCCAGCAAATTCTGTTATAGAAATTGCATCTTTAGGTGTTGGCGGTATTTCAATTTTAGATTACTCTGAATTTATCAGCGACGGAGAAACAACTTATTTCTTAACTAGAGCTAATTTTAAAGACTCTCAAAGTGTCTTTGTAACCGTAGACGGTGTTCAATACGATGCTTCTTTTGTTTCTAGTACCGGAATAGTAGATACCCCTGACAAAGTGTTGGTTGAATTTGCTATTCCACCATCACGCTTACAATCTGTTAAAGTAGTTGTACTAGGAGCATCGTTGGATACTGATTCAAGCGGTTTATCATTAATTAGAATAAATCAACAACAACTAGTATATGATGGATCTTCTAAAGTATTTGCCCTTGACAATTTTGTAAATTTATCAAGAGATTCAGCAGTTTCGTCAATTTTAGTAGAAGTTAACGGACGCCAATTAAAAGGTGTTGATTCAATTTTCAAAGTCTACGATGGAACAAACAATATCATCCAAGTTGGTGTTGATCCGTCGGAACCAATTGGAACTATTACTTCTGGAAATATTAAAGTTTACGTAAATTCTATTTTAAGAAGATTCGTTATTGATTACACATATGACGGTAATCAAGGTCAGGTCATTTTAAATCCTTCAATTTTAAATGTAGATGACCAAATTCTTATTGAAGTAGATTTGAGATCAGAATATTTTATTGAAGATAATAATTTAAGAATTTCTGAATTTGTAACATTAAATCCTTCTGATAGTATTGAAGCAACATGGTTTAGTGAGTATCCATCACTAGGCATGGTTTCAGATCAGTATGAGGGCGGTAAGTTTAAGTATGTGTTATCTAGAAAACCTTTATCAGACAGCTATGTCTATGTTTACAAGAACGGTCAAAGATTAACGTTAAATCAAGATTACTATGTTAAACTTCCTTATGGTGAAGTGTATCTAAAAGATAACGGAGAATTAACAGACGAAATCAAGATAGTTCAATTTGCAAGTGATACCTATTCTTTACCATCTGCATACGAAATTAGCAAAGACATGTTAAACATTTATAGATTTAACAGATTTGCTGAAACAGAGTGTAATTTGGTTCAAGACCTATCATATTACGATACTGAAATGTTTGTTTCAGACGCATCTGGATTATTTGATCCTATTAGAGAAAGAAATATTCCAGGGGTAATTTTAATTGGTTCTGAAAGAATTGAATATCTTGTAAAAGATGGAAATAGATTAGCTCAACTGAGAAGAGGTAGTCAGGGTACAGCTATTCCGACAATTCACAAAACAGGAATTGCTATCATCAACGTTAGCATATCTGAGCAGCTTCCTTATTCAGAGGAACAAGAAAGATATGACTTTGTAAGCGATGGAAGTACCGTAGAAATTGGACCGTTGCCTTTTATTCCTACTAGATCACAAAAAGCAAACTGGTTTAGAGAAACTAGAGATCATGTCTTTAATGCTCACACGATGCAAGCAGGGTTAACTTATAAAATTCTTGCATTAGGTACAACTGACTTCACTCGCTATGGAGCGTCTAACAATATTGTTGGAACTACATTTGTAGCTACAGGTCCTGCTGATGGTTCAGGAACGGTTTTATTTACTGAATTCACTAGCATTCCGCCAACACACTTTTCATGTGACGAAATTGAAGTATTTGTATCGGGCAAGCGTCTATGTAAGGATTCGATGACGGTTTTTGATGAAACTAAAGGGATGTACAGCCCGTTAAGCGATATACAAATTGAAGCTGATTTTTCAGTAACTGGAACCACTCCTTATTTTAGGATAACTAAAGCATTAGAGGCTGGAACTAGAATTACGGTAATCAGAAGAAAAGGATCTGTTTGGTACGATAGATCAGACACTACAGCAAGCAAGGGCATTACTTTATTGAAGAATGAAACAGCTATTGCTAAATTCATCCGACAGAAGTCCACTAAAGTTCTGTAATAAATATACTATGAAACCTGAAAACGAGAACAAAATGTCAGATAACACACAACAAAATGACCAAGAATCTATGAAAAAACCTGATGAAATTGGGGGTTTTCATTTTGAAGGGCACATTAAAATTTTTGATCCCGAAACTAAGGAAGTTTACATTGATAAAAGAAACGCCATTCATTATGAAAATATGTCAGTGGCTATGGTAAACAGCCTTTCAAATCAAGGACAAGGAACCATATATGAAATGGTATTTGGGACTGGCGGAACAACCGTTGATCCAACAGGTATTATTACATATCTAACTCCTAACACGGTTGGAGTTAATACTAGTTTGTATAATCAAACTTATAGAAAAGTCATTGATCAATCAGCTATTGAAAATTTAGATCCTAATAGAAATAGGATGGAAATTAGACATATTAGCGGTGCAACTTACAGCGATATTATCGTAAGTTGTTTATTAGATTATGGCGAACCCGACGGACAAGAAGCATTTGACAATAGTCAGGATTTAAGTGGCAGTTTTGTTTTTGACGAATTAGGACTTAAGAGTTACAATCCAGACGGCAGCGGAAAATTATTAACCCATGTTATTTTCCACCCTGTTCAAAAATCTTTGAACAGACTGATTCAAATTGATTATACGATTCGAATCCAAAGTTTAACTGGTTTCACAGAGGTATAATAAATGCCATATATTGTTAATTTTACAGACAAACAAAACAAGGTTCCTATTACCGTTTATGATAATAGCACCAGTACAGATACCTCATTACGATTTCCTGGTCGAAACGTTACAGGATACGGACAAGTTATCGCTGAAAACTTTTTAGCATTATTAGAAAATTTTGCTGCCGAGAATGATCCAATCAACCCAGTCGAAGGACAGCTATGGTATGATACTACATCAAGTTCTTTACAACTATGGGACGGATCAAACTGGAAAGCAGCGAGTACAATTCAAAGAAGTGTAACTGAACCAGCAGTATTAGAATCTAAAGTCGGTGAGCTTTGGGTTGATACCGTTAACCAGCAGTTGTATATTTTTTCTGGAAAGAGATGGATTCTAGTAGGACCAACATTTAGCTCTGGTGTTAGAAGCGGCCCGTTAGTTGAAACAATTCTTGATTCAGACAGCCGAAATCAAGTTATATTAACTTTCTACATCGAAGATTTGCCAGTTATTATCTTTAGTAAAAATACATTTACACCAAAGCAGACAATTATTGGATTCCCTGTAATTAGAACTGGTATTAATATTACTGAAGAAAAAGTTGACATAACACAGGCCCTGCCAAAATTATACGGTACTGCAAAAAGTGCCGATGCATTGAACATTCTTGATGCCGAAGTTCCTGCATCAAGATTCTTAAGATCTGATGTTGTCAATACCGTTGAATTCGGTATGAACATTAGAAATAACCAAGGTATTACATTAGGTGTTGATGGAACATTTAGTTTATCAACATCAACAACAGCTTCAAAAATTTATAATTCCGCTATTGGTAGCTCTATTGACTTACAGATTAATAGAGAGGGAACACCAACTACCGTACTTAGAATTTTTGATAATAAGGTTGGTATTAATAAATTAGTTCCAGATCAAGAGTTAGACATTGAAGGTAACATAGGTCTTTCTGGTGCATTAATTATCAGCAACGTTGCCGAAAGTTCAAATTTGAATAACGGTAGTATTAGAACAGCAGGCGGCATTTCTGTTACAAAAAATGCTTTGATAGGCCAAGATATTAATGTGTTAGGAACTAGCATATTAAAAAATACAATCCCTGCAACTACAGAAGCTTATGATATTGGAACCACTGAAAGAAGATGGGGAACGGTTAGAGCAAAAGCTATTGTAGCAGATACAATCCAAGGAACATTAAAAGGTGACATTGAAGGTAATGCTACAACTGCCACTAACCTAAGATTTATTACATCGTTCTCTCTTGCAGGAGATGTAACATCTCAAGTACTAGACTTCGACGGCCAGTCAGGCGGTTCTTCTAAAATTTTTAATACATCGCTAACAGCAGCGATTATTAGCAGTAAAAACGAACCATTTCCTAATATTTCTTCTCCAAACGATTTTATTCTTGTGTTTAGACCAGGAACAGGTCTACTAAAAGAAAGAAGAAATATTTTTATTGGTGACCTTGCAGTTCCTATTGGTGCAATATTTCCGTTTGCAGGAAATAACGTTCCATACGGATACTTGTTATGCGACGGCAGCGAAGTTGAAAGATCTAAGTACAGCGATTTATATGATGTGATCGGAACAATTTATGGTGTAACCTCATTGGGTGTTAATACATTCAAACTTCCAGATTTAAGAGGCCGATTCCCATTAGGTCGTGATAACATGGACAATACTGGAGTTGTTCCAAACACCGTGGGCGGATATGTTGATGCAGGCGGTGGAAACGTTGATAGAGTACCAGGTACGGCTGCTGATAACCTTGGAGGCTCCGGTGGTTCGTCATCAAATACTTTGACTACAGCAAATCTTCCAAACCACGAGCATACTATGAGAGGCTCAACAGGTCAGCAATATTATGCAACTAGAGTAGATACAGCAGTTCCATTGGATGTGGGATCATTCTCAGATAAAGGTCCAACAGCGATTGGTCAGTCTCAATACCTTCCTAATACAGGTAGTGTTAGGACTTCAGGTTCATTGAACCAACCTTTTACGCTAATGAATCCTTATCTAACATTGAATTATATTATAAGATCAGGACCACCTGCGTTCTAAGGTTAAAAAAATATGGCATACATTATTAATAAAACAGACGGTAGTATTTTAGCAACGGTAGCCGATGGCCAAGTTGATACTTTATCTACCAATATAACCTTAATAGGAAAAAATTATTCAGGGTTTGGCGAAGCACTTAATGAAAACTTTGTTAAGATACTTGAAAATTTTTCCGGATCCGCAGCTCCGTCAAAACCTATTAGAGGACAAATATGGTTTGATACAGCTGAATTGAAATTAAAAGTTTATAACGGTTTAGCTTTTCAGCCTGTTAGTTCGGCAACTATTGCTAATAGCCAACCAACAACATTGGGTACTGGCGACCTTTGGTTTAATGATATCGATAAACAATTATATTTTTATGACGGTACTGGAACTATTCTTCTTGGACCAGATTACTCATCGAGTCAAGGACTATCTGGATTAAAAGTAGTTAGCTTACTTGATACATTGAATCAAAACCGTGTTATTACAATTTTATATAACAATGGTATTTTACTTGGTATTTTTGCTAAAGATTCTTTTACTCCTAAGGTTCCAATTACTGGTTTTGACGGATCAATAGTTCCTGGATTTAATGCTGGAACACTTAGCGGAATTAAGTTTAATGTTACAGCAACAAACGCTGAACAGCTTGGTGGACAGCCTGCTAACGTATATGTTCGTAATGATACATCAAACATTATCAACGGTCAGTTAATTTTAACTTCTAACTTAGGTTTAGTTATTGGTGATGCTGGTCAAGGTTTATTTCAAGTACAGAACGGTAACATATTACTAGCTAACATTGCGTCAAATAGAAACTTTACATTAAATTTACGTAGAGGTGTTATTCAAGAACCAGCAATGTTTGTTGAAACAGCTACCCGAACAATTAATTTTTATAGAGAAGAAACTGAAAGTGAAGTTTACATAGGTGGAAATTTAACGGTTCAAGGTAACTTTGAAGTTAAAGGAACGGTTACTACACTTAGTTCTTCAATCTTAACCGTAGAAGATAAAAACATTGAATTAGCAAGAACCGCAGAACCAACAGATGCATATGCTGATGGTGGCGGTATAATTTTGAAAGGAGCCAGTGATCATTCGATATTATGGTCACAAGCAGGTGCGTCTTGGGATAGCACAGAACACATTAACCTTGCTACAGGAAAGTCGTATAAGATTGATGGCATTGATGTTATTACGTCTACAGCACTTGGACCAAATATTACAAGTATTCCGGGCGTTACATCGTTTGGTACACAAACACAATTAAGAGTAGGACCAATATTAAATCCTGGCGATGCTCCAACACCTTATGTAGAAATTTTAAACAATAGAATTTCAACATTGATTACAAATCAGAATTTAGAAATTGCACCTAACGGAACTGGAAATATTGTTTTAATTGGTGCACCAAGAATTGAAGGACTAGCTAATCCAGTTGGTCAGCAAGATGCTGCTACAAAAGAATATGTTGACGACGAATTACAAACAAGATCGTTGGTTTTCTCACTTGATGTTTCGGACGGTATTTCTAACAGCTCTATTGCAACAATACTTACATCGCTAGCACCTCCGGTTGAATATAGAAGTGGAACTATTGCTAGGGTATTATGTACTACACTATCTAATTCTCCTAGCTCTGTTAATTTGAATCCGTTATTGGTTCTTGACAACAGCACTGAATTTAGAACAGCGGATGGCGGAACAGCCTTTGCTGTAACGAACGTTGCATTTAATACCGTTAGCGTGCCGGCTCCTGTATTGTCAATATCAAGAGTTATTAAAACATTCCAACTAGTAGCAGGATCGTGGACATTCATATCATAAGCATAATTAGGAGCGGCAAATGCCATATATTATAAACAAATCAGACGGAACAGAACTTGTAGTCCTTGAAGATGGTACTCTTGATACTTCGACAAGTCTGGGTCTATTGGGAAGAAACTACAGCGGATATGGCGAAGTACAAAATGAAAATTTTCTTTACTTACTAGAAAATTTTTCTAATATTTCTGCTCCGTCAAGACCAGTACAAGGTCAACTTTGGTTTGACACATCTAATCAACGATTAAACATATATGATAGATCGTCTTGGAAAGCTGTTGGCTCTGCAAACGTTCAAGATACCCCTCCTACTAATGGATCTGGAGGTTTTTGGTTTAAGTCTTCAACAAATCAATTATTTGTATATGCTAATAATGAATGGAAATTAGTTGGCCCAGAAGCTGTTGAAAATTTTGGCGACACAAGAATGTTGTCAGAACAAATTGCTGATTCAGTTGGAACTTTCCATGCAGTAATTAAAGTTTTGGTTAATGATTTTGTTCTTGGAATAATAGCCTCAGACACATTTACAATTAGTCCTGAAACTCCTATTTCTGGATTTGACGAAGTTGTAGTTGGTTTTAATCTAAATTCTTTAATTGGTTCTTTTAAAGGACCGTTAAAAGGTAATGCAGATACAGCAACAGCTTTACAAAATCCAAGAACAATTAACGGAGTAGTCTTTGACGGCCAGTCAGACATTACAATAAAATCTAGTACATCTAATCCTTTAATTAGAGGTACATATCTATTAGGAAATGATTTTGATGGTTCTCTTGGCACATCGTGGTCAGTTGATGCCACTCCAAATAACACTATTGGAAAGGTAGTAGCCAGAGACGGATCTGGCAATTTTTCTGCAGGAACTATCACTGCCAATCTTAGAGGAACCTTATTAGGAAATGTTTCAACTACAATTGGCAGAAGTACGTTTAAGATTGTAGAAGCTGAAGAGTTTATTGGTGCAAACTTATCTGGAAATGCTTCATCAGCAACTAGATTACAAACAGCAAGACAAATAAACGGAGTATTATTTGATGGTACTTCTAATATTACAATTCCTACATCAGCATTTAGTTTAACTGGTGCTAGATTAGCGCCAAATGTGTTAGAATCTGATTTAACATCGTTAGGAACACTGATTTCTCTTAAAGTAACTAATAACGGAATTACAATAGGCAATGCTGATGACGCAAAAATATCAGCAAGCTCAGAAAATGGTGTAGAAATAAAAGTTGATAACAGCAAAGGATTGGTTTTATCTGTAAAAGATTCTTCTGTTGGAACAGGTTATGGTTCAATAAAATTTGTTGATTCTGCTACAATTTTAGCAGCAGGCGGCGAAGACTTTCCATCAGTAGTTCCTGTTGGTACCGTGCCTATTAACATTGGATCAACAACAAATAAATTTAATACAATTTATTCAACAACATTGTCGGCTCCGACTCTTAATACTTCGGTAATTAATACAACAGATCCTCAAAATGTTGTCACAATGACCAGTAACGTAGTTATTGACGGAAACTTAATTGTCAACGGTGTGTCAACTATCATTAATTCTACGCAAACTTTTATTGATGATATTTTACTAACTCTTGCTGCTGGATCAGCAAATCCGTCCGCAGCTAACGGAGCAGGAATATCAATTGATGGCGCAGGCGCACAATTGTTTTATAGTGTTAACGGCGATAAGTGGAATATTAATAAAGATTTAGATGCAGGCGCATTTACATTTATTGGTACTGCAACATCAGCAAGATACGCTGACTTAGCAGAAAATTATCTTGCAGATACTGAAATTGAACCAGGAACCGTTGTATGTTTTGGCGGTGATGCAGAAGTTACTATCTGTAATATAGACGGTTGTTGTAAGATAGCAGGAATTATTTCAACTAATCCTGCACACTTAATGAACAGCGGATTAGAAGGAAAGCACGTTGTACCAGTGGCCCTTCAGGGTAGAGTTTATTGTAAAGTAAAAGGTCCTGTGAAAAAAGGAGATATGTTAGTTAGCGCCGGCGGCGGTTTTGCTAGAGCTGAAAATTCTCCTAAAATTGGATCAGTAATAGGGAAATCCATTGAAAATTTCGATGGAGATCAGGGAATAATTGAAGTTGTAGTTGGTAGGCTCTAAATCAAGAGTCAGATAAATAGTATGAGATAATGGAGTTACTCGATGCCATATCAAGTAGATAGATTTAACGGAACCTTTTTAACCTCGGTCGCAGACGGTACAATTGATACCACGACCGATATTCGCTTTGTTGGTAAAAATTATGCGGGATATGGTGAGGTACAGAATGAAAATTTCTTACATTTACTAGAAAATTTCGCTAATACCACACAACCACCAAAAGTAATTGCAGGTCAAATTTGGTACGATAGCGGTGAAAAACGCTTAAAATTTTATGACGGATCTAAATTTAGATTAGCCAGCGGAGCAGAAGCATCAGCTACAGCTCCTTCAGGACTTACGGTAGGTGATTTTTGGTGGGATACAACCGCTAATCAATTATATACTTGGTCTGGATCTGATTTTATTTTAGTTGGTCCTGAAGCAAGTCCTGATTTAGGAGCTTCTGGAGTTGTTCCACAAATTGTTAAAGATGTTTCAGGAACAAATCACTCAATTTTAAAATTACAATCGGGCGGTGATACGCTGGTTATTTTAAGTAAAGACGAATTTACACTGAATAGTACATTGAATCCAATTGCAGGATTTACTACTATTAAGAAAGGTTACAATTTAATTAACTCAGGAACTACCGGAGTTACCAGCAGTGATCACTACTATTGGGGAACTTCATCTAATTCCTTAAAGTTAGGTGGTTTTGTTGCTGACGATTTTGTTAGAAAAGGTTCAATTTTATTTGATCAGCGTGTTGATTTTAATGATCCTGGTTTTAGATTAGGCGATCAAAAGGATCTTTCAGTAAAAGTAGAAAACGGTGATCAGGTTGTATTTGAAACAGATAACGGTGGAGGCTCGATTAATTTTAGAGTAAAAGTTTCGTCAACAGAAACTAAAACTCCATTGATTATTGCTCCTAACGGATTGTTACCTGGAAGTAATAATGTTTATTCTTTTGGTAGTGTAGGAGATGCCTGGCTTTCAGTAGTTGCTACAACATTTATTGGAAATTTAACCGGTAATGTTACAGGTAACGTTGTAGGTATTCACAAAGGCAATATCACAGCCAACGACGATACTACAATCTTTAATGCTAACACTAAAATTATTACAGCTGATTTCCAAGGAACATTAACCGGAAACGTAATTGGTGACGTTACAGGAACATCAACTAACACATTAACTTTAAATGGTCTAACAGGAAACGTTGCATCAGCTGGATCTACGGTTGCTATTAGAGACGCAAGTGGTCAATTATTTGCTACAGCATTTAAAGGTAACAGCGATACAACAGATAGATTAAGAATTGATAATACAGCAGTTGACTCAGGCTCAACATATTTCAGTGCTAAAACAACAGCATCTGGTAATACTATTGCAGCAAGAGATCCATCTGGTAATTTATTTGCAGTTTTATTTGATGGTACAGCTACAGCGGCAAGATACGCTGACTTAGCAGAAAAATATCTACCAGATGCAGACTATGAAGTAGGCACCGTGGTAATGATTGGCGGAGAAAAAGAAATTACAGCCAGCACCTGGGGCAAAAGAGCCATTGGTGTAATTAGTGCTAATCCAGCTTTTATGATGAATAAAGATCTAGAAGGTGGTGTTTATGTAGCACTAAAAGGTCGTGTTCCGGTTAAGGTAACTGGTCGTGTTAAGAAGGGGGATGATTTGATCGCAGCAAATAATGGCTGCGCTATGATTGCAGTTCCTCATTCTAACGGCGTTTTTGCAGTTGCTCTAGAAAGTAACGATGACGAAGGCGTAAAAATTATTGAAGCATTGGTAATATAAGGATAGATATGACTTCAGGATCGTTTATTACTGCGGTTGGTTATAATACTATTCGTAGCAAAATTGCAGAAATAATGGGCGTCGGTTCCGGCAGCAAAGGATACGGACAGACTATTGTTAGCCAAGCAATTGCTCCAGGCTCAATTATTACACAAGGCCAATGGGATGATTTAAGATACGACCTTTTAAATCTTAGAATACATCAAACTGGTCTAGTTCCTTCGATCCCCGAAGTTAACAGAGGTGATCCTGTTGTTTATAGCACAAGTCAACCGAGTGTTTTATACAATCAATTAGCCGACCAAGCAGTTTTAGAAAGATTTAATCTTGGTCCTGGGCAATACGTTGTACAGAATGTGGCCAATTTAAATTATACTAATTTATGGTATAATACTCTTTCTACTATAGTTACGGTAACATTTGGATCTCCAGATCAAGCAAGATTCTTTTTTAACTCTGGCGGAAAAATTCGTTTAACCAGTACACGATCTGGCGGAACAAATTCTTCTCAGAATAGAGCCTGGACAGGTTTATTAAGTTCAGTTGGTTCAAGAGACTTTGGCGCAATTGGAAATAATATAAATTTTTACAATTTAACAGGTAGTTTTCAAACAATTTTTAGCAGTAGATCTGGTGGTATCTATTATAGTTCCGTTTATAGAAATAACGAATACAAGATTGAAGCTAGATGTGATACTACAACTAATACAGGCGGTTCAGCAAGAACGGTTCAATTTAGAATATCATATGTAGACTTGCAACCAAACACATTTAATAGATACACTGATGGTACTTTAAATTTAACGGTTGATGAAATTAGAGCTCAAGGAACTCTTGTACCTGAAGGTACAGGAACTTTTACTATTACAAGACCTACGGTAACAACAATTCCTATTTCGGAATCAGCAGGTCCAGTAACTCCACCAGAGTCGTTATACACTCCATACGTTCCAGCAGTTACAAATATTCCTCCAACAAGACCTACAGATATTGAATCGGTTGTATCTCTTTCTTCGTACGATATTTTTACACCTTCAGGATCTCAAAATTATACCACACCAGGTGATTACGAATTTACGGTCCCTCCGGGCGTATCTACATTAAATGTAGAACTTGCAGGCGGTGGCGGTGCTGGCGGATTTTCTGTGAGAGACACTCCACAATTAGGTGGCGGTGGAGGTGGCTCAGGTGGATACGTACAGAGATCTATTTCGGTCTTCCCCGGACAAAAATTACAGATTAAAGTTGGTCGTGGCGGAACAGCAAACACCAATAGAATTTCTTTAGATAGAAACGGTACAATGTCATATGTTGCAACCGGATTTACTAATTTAACAGCATCTTATGCTACTACCTATCCAGAAGTAACATGGCCTTCGTGGTCAAGTTTTATGAGAACATACGCTGTCTGGCCAACTGGCGCAGTAACATCTGCACCTGCAGAGGGCGATAGAGAAGTATGGTATTACGAAGTTTATATTCCAGCAGATGGTTCTTATACATTTACCGCTGCGGCTGATAATTCATTAAACGCTTTATGGTTTAATAATGATCTTGTATTACAAAATGTTAGTACATTTACATCAACATCATCTGTTAATAAAAATTTAACAGCTGGCTTACATACAATTGTAATTGTAGGAAACAATGCAGTGGGCGCAAGCGGTAACCCTGCTGGCGTAGCAGCAACAATCACATCAGGCAGTAGAATAATTTGGACTACTAGATACGGTAGAAAAACAACTTTAACTGGTGTTTATTCTGCTAGCGGCGGTATTCAAGGTGAAGATGCTACTGCAACTCTTTTAGGTAAAGGCGGTTTACCAGGATTGCCAGCAGGACAAGCTGGAACTTCTGGAACCAAAACTGACAATCCAAATTCGTCAACTGGCGGAAATGGTGGCTCAACATCAATAGGAACTGGCGGTTTAGGTGGTCTAGGTGGACCAGGCAACAACGCTCAAGGTTTTGGCGGTGGTGGCGGTGGAGGTGGTATTACACAAGTTAGTAATACCGTTACTGATCCTGGCAATCCTGGTGGAAATGGATCTGCCGGTAAGGTTTCTTTATCTTGGGGCACGACCTTTAGAGGTATAGCAAATATTGGATTTAGTTGGTCGGGCGGTGGTGATACTGACGGAACCTTAAAATCAGCATTATGGACATTGACACCAATTTCTGGATTCCTTGGTGGTCCTTATTCTGGAGAACAAGTTATATCTGGAACTGCTCCAGCAGGCCTTTCATTGGCAGGACAGACAATTACATATACTTTAGGTCAAGGAGGCACAGGCGGTACAGGTGCCTCAAATGGAAATACTGGTACTAATACTACGGTTACATTCCAGGGCATAACATTAACAGCAGTTGGCGGATCGGGCGGAAGATATAATACTACACAAAATGCCACTGGCGGTAGCTTCAGTGGTGGAGATAGTGGTGTTGTTGGTGGCGTTGGTGGCGGCATGACTGGCGATGACGGCGGTGGAGGCGGCGGCGCAATTGGCGGCAACGGTGTTCCATATACTGGATCTTCAAATAGAGGTCAAAACGGTGCGCAAAGTGCTGACTATCTTGGTCTTCAAGCAGCAGTTGTAGGTGCTGGATTCCAATGGTTAGGAATTGGAGCAGGCGCCGATGACGGTTCTACACCTAGAAATGCTAAAAACGGCGGAACAGCTTTAGGATTTGGCTGCGGTGGTGGCGGAGCCGGCTGGTACGGCGGTAATGGCGGTACTGGATTATATGGTGGTGGCGGTGGTGGCGCATCGGGATATTCTGCCGTGCAAACAGGCGGACGAGGCGGCCAAGGTGCAGTTGTTTGTCAATTTGTTGGCGGAACAACACAATTTGTTGTTATAACCAGCGGAACATCGTATACTATACCTCCCGGAACAACAGCGGTTAGAATTTGGGCTATTGGTGCAGGCGGTGGCGGTGCAGGATCTCCTGCACAAGACGGCACATCCGGCGGTGGCGGCGGCGCAGGTGGTATTTCCTTTAAAACCTGGACAGGATCAGGTTATACCGGAAGTGCTAACGTAGAAATTTCTTCAGCAACTCCCGGTACACAAATTTCTTATAGAGTTGATGTAAGATACAAAGATAATTTAAATGCTACTTCCGCAGTAAGATCAAGAACATTTACCCAACAAGTTCCGGGTAGTCAGGCAATATCTGTAGGAAGAATATTTACAACACCAGAAACAATTTATTGGGGAGAAACTCCAAGAATCAATATCGAACTAACTAGACCTTCAGCTGTGGTAACACCGGTTGAAATTAGATACGTTTATTCTGGTGCAGTTGCAACAGCACTTGGTCAAGTTGGAATAGTTAATACATTTAATATTAATGTTCCTGCTGGCCAAACCGCAGCATCGGTATTGGGAACATTATATCAATCGGGATTACCAGCAGGCGGATTAATTGGTACTGCGTTTATTAATAATATTCCTCAGTCTAATAATAATTTGTCATTCTTAACTTATGCAGGTCAAGCTAGAAATGTTACGGTGGCTTCAGTGTCAGGACTCCCACAGAATGTTTATTGGGGACAAACTCCAGCTTTACAGGTTACACTAAACACACCATCGTTAACACCTGTGGTAGTTGAACTGAGATTTGATTGGACTGGAGATATAACAAACATATACGGAACTGATACAAATACTACATTATCGGTTACTATACCGGCTAATGCTATTTCTGCTTCTGTGGCACTACCCTTATATCAAACAGGTTATGCCTCGGGTGCTATTGTAGGAGCTGCTTATATTAATGGGGTTGCTCAAACAGCTGAGATCGAATTCTTAAGATACATGGGAAGATCTCAATAAGTAATACAATAGATAAGGTAAAAAATGGCGATACCTATAGTTAATACATTAGCTCGAATTGCTGATTATAATGATTTAAGATTTTCAATAGCAAATATCTTAGGACCCGGAGCAGGGCAATCTGGATACGGACAGGCTTTAAGGTCTATACAGATTCCTGCAGGCAGACTAATTTCAGCTGCCGATTGGGAAAATTTAAGATATGATATCTTAAGTATTTTGATACATCAAGAAGGCGTTACACCTAATCTTATAAGCGTACTAGAAGGTAGAGTTATCAGTGCCGGAGCTACCGAAGCGCCAACGGTATATACCAACGCCATAGCAAACATTGGAACTAATAAATTCAATATTGCCAACGGCCAATTTGTTACAGAAGCAAAAGGTTCTATTTCTAGAACTTGGGATTCAACTACATCTCCTACATTTTGGAGAACCAGTATTTCTACTACGGTTACGGTAACTTTTGCTTCGGCTGATGCTGCTCGTTACTTCTTCAATTCTGGAGGAAAAATAAGATTCTCTAGCGAAAGATCTGGCGGAGTTACATCATCCCAAAATTCTTCTTGGACAAGTATTTTAAATACAGCAGGAGTACAATCGTTTGGAGGTAATAGTCCTTTAGTTAATTTTTATACTTTAACTAACACGGATCAATTCTGGTATACCGTTTCTGCTAGTTCGCCGTATACTACCAATAGATTTAGATTGGCTGCTCGTTGCGATATCACTAATAACACAAATGGCGGAGCAAGGATACTAACTTTTACTGCAACTTGGGAAGATAGATACAACGATCCGGGACCTCCACTGCCAGGCGACTTAGTTGACGGTAAAGTTGAGTTATTTGTCAGTCAAGTAAGACCAGTTGGCGTATTATATCCAGATTTAGTTCCTGCTAGCTTTTCTATAGACACTCCTCTTTATAATTTAGGTCAAATCACAGGTTCATAAATTTATCTCTGCTATACGTCAGCTTATAAATAAACTGCGTATATAATGGAGATACAAAATTGGACGACAAACTTAAAGCCGCTTTAGATTTTTCAAATTATCGTCAAACGCTTGCTACGCAAAGACGTGTTCTCAAAGAAAAATTAGAAGCCCGATTAACATACGGTTTCAATGGCGGTATTTTCAAAATAGATCAAACTCTTCTTACATTTGTTGATTTCCTTATCAGCAACGGAAGATTTGAATCAATACCTCTCATCGATACCAACGGTAATCCTATTATGATTGCTGATCTTAAAAAATTCAAAGACGAAATTTTAGATAGGTATTTTTCAGCTACGAACGAGTACTTAGATTCGTTTGAAAAAATTAAAAAATCTAGAACAATAGAGAAATTATTAGATCTATGAAAAAAGGCATTTTAATATTTGCCCATAATAGTAGAGAAATAGATTATTCTATTCTTGCTCTAATATCAGGCGGTCTTGCAAAAAAACATCTTAATGTTCCTGTGTCTGTGGTCACGGATCAATCTACTTTAGATTGGATTAAAACATCGGGCAACGAAGAAAAATTTAAAGAAACTTTTGAAAACGTAATTTTAGTTGATAGACCAGACATGGGAAATGTTCGTAGATTGAACGATGGCGGCGAATCAAAAATGGTTCCATTTATTAATTCAAGTAGATCTATTGCATACGATATTTCTCCTTACGATAGGACATTACTAATTGATAGTGATTTTTTAATTTTTTCTGATCAGCTATCAAGTTATTGGGATCTTGATTACGATGTAATGATTTCTCGTTCAATAAATGATATCCAGGGAGACAGAGTTGGACATTTAGATATAACGGTATCTGAAACTGGAACACATCTTTATTGGGCTACATGTGTAATGTTTTCAAAAACAGAATATGCAAAAACTTTTTTTGATCTAGTACAGCACGTACAAACAAATTATAAACATTACGGTGAAGTTTTTAAATTCAGCACTGAGCAATATAGAAATGATATTTCTTTTAGTATCGCTAAACATATAATGGATGGATTTGAACTAGATTTAAATTCGTCCTTGCCACCGTTATTAACAACCATCGACAGAGATGTTCTAATAGACGTTGATAAAAATAAATTAACGTTTTTAATTCATAAGCAACAAGAATGGAATGCATTTTATCCTGCTGTAGTTGTTGAAAGAGATGTTCATGTTATGAATAAACAAAGCATTGTTAGAAATAAAGATAAACTAATGGGGTTACTATGACATTTGGGTATTTGTTAATAATATCAGAACATGCATCAAGAGATTATTTAAAAATGGCCTATGCATTGGCTCTAAGTATTAAAAATACTCAAAAAGAAGGCTTTGATAAAGTAGCACTGGTAACTAATAATCTTGATAAAATTAAAAATTTAAAAAGTTCTTGGGTATTTGATGAGATAATTCATTGGGATCAAGAAACTTATTGGGACGGTAGATCATGGATGGATAAATTAACTCCGTGGGACTATACGGTGTGTCTTGATGTTGATATGTTGTTTTTAAGAGATTACAGCCATTGGGCAGAATATTTTATTAACAATTGCGAACTATATGTTGCCAATAAGTCGTATACTACATGCGATAACATTGTTAATAAAGATTTTTATAGACAAACATTTACCAGAAACAAATTACCAAATTTATATTCTTTCTATACTTTCTTTAAAAAAGATAGTCAGTTGGCTGAAGAGTTTTTTACACTTGGTCGTTATATAATTAAAAATCATTTAGAATTTAAAAATACGTTTTTGTCTGAATACACTCCTAATGAAGTTGGAACTGACGAAGCATTTGCCTTAAGTGCTAAAATTTTAGATATACAAGATCAAATAGCATACCCGTTAGACTTTCCTAAAGTAGTTCATATGAAAGGAATGGTGCAAAATTGGCCATGGCCGTCTAATAAAGTAACTGATCACGTAGGTTTTTATCTTAACGATAAACAACAATTAAAAATTGGAAATCAACAACAATATAACATTATACATTATGTTGAAAAAGATTTAATGACAGATGAATTTATTTCAAACTTAGAGAAAATAGCATGGAAAATTTAACCGTTGATTTTTCAGATTTAATAGCAAAATTTGATATAACTAAACTTGAATACTATGCTGTGTATGATCCAAATACTTTTACGGTAATTGGAGTATATCCTGACCATGCACTTGAGGATAAAAACAATTCTATTCTTATAGATAGAGAATTAGCAGAATCAATAAATGAAGGTCGAGTACGAATGTCATCGTGTAAATTTGACACTCGCTCTAAAAAAATTGAAGTTAAAGATGAAAGTGTAATAGCAGTTTCAAACGCTGCTCTTCAAAGAATACTTGAAAAACGTTGGTGTAGTGTAGTTGATTATGACATTATGATCACGTATAGTAAAAAGAATAAAAGTTTAACGTTTAGAATGCACGATGATTATTTTAATGGCACAAAACAAAATATGTGGCCTTATGAGATATCTTTAAAATATGTTATTGCATCTTATAATGATCCGCATGTACCGCATGAAATAATTTCATTTCCGTTGTATGAATTGTTAGACAATAAGAAAAAAATATTTAAAAAAATTGAACTTCCAGATAGGTTCAGTATTTTTTCAAAAAATATTTTCCAATATCAAATGGAGATTCTATGAGAGTAATTGAATTTGACATCGTATTTCTTAGTTACGATGAACCTAATGCAGATCTTCATTATGCAGATCTATGTAACAAAGTGCCTTGGGCAAAAAGAGTTCACGGTGTTAAAGGATCTGATGCAGCACATAAAGCGGCAGCTGAAGCTTCAGATACAGAATGGTTCATTACCGTTGATGCTGATAATATTGTTGATCCTGAATTTTTTAATTTTAATCTTGATATGACCGATCCTAAAGTTCAGGTATACGGATGGTGCGGTCGCAACGTTATCAATGGTCTTCGTTATGGCAACGGTGGATTAAAAATTTGGAAAAAAGATTTTGTTCTAAACATGAAAACCCATGAAGCCGCAGAAAGTGATCGTGCCCAAGTAGACTTTTGTTGGGAAGATGGATACAGAAACTTTCCTATGAGTTTTAGTGATAGTATTATTACAGGATCGCCATTCCAGGCATGGAGAGCAGGATTCCGCGAAGGTGTTAAAATGACACTATTGGACGGAGTTAAAGTTCCTGCACAGGAAATTCAAAAGCGTATTTGGTGGCATAATCTTCATAGATTAAAAATGTGGGCTACCGTTGGCAGTCACGAAGAAAATGGTCTTTTTGCAATTTACGGTGCTCGATTAGGAACATATATGACCAATTGTACTGATTGGAATTATGTTGATGTTAGAGATTTTGAAATACTTCGTGATATCTATAATAAGGATGTTGCTAAGTTTGAACAAGATACTCCAGCACTTATTGAAGCTATCAAAGATCTAGGTGATAAAATTAAAATCAACTTAGGTTTTAATTGGCCGTATTTAGATGCGGATACTAGCAAATACACATTAGACCTTTACAACGAAACTATCGAATTGTGTAAAACTTATTTTAGAATGCCAGAACATGTATGATATTTTATATGCCAGTAGAGATAAGATTTTAGATCACGACTGGAACAATTTTAAATCTAAATTTTCAAGAGCAATACGTTGTGAAAACGTAGAAAATTTTGACGATTTGAAATCTAGAAGTTTTACTAAATTTTTCTGGATTGTTTGGGATGATTTAGAAATTGAAAATGATTTTAAATTTGATTACGTTATTCCAGACTGGGACAAATTGTACACTCATCTTTTTTTAAATGGTGAAGAATATAACGGTGTAGCTTTAATCTCCAAAGACGCTGAAGTTAGTAAAGATGAAATTGAGTTTAGGTTTTTTAAAAATTTTAAACCAATCGAAATAGTTGCAAGCCACTTTAAAAAATACGATGTTATTTGTATTGGTAATGTTGATGATAATTTAATAAAGAGATTCCCTCAGGCAAAGATATTACCTGAGACCGCTACGTTAGAAGAAATCAAAAGTGCATCTTTAACTAAAATGTTTTGGATTGTTTGGTACGATGTTATTGTTAATGATAATTTTGATTTTTCTTATAGAGCAGCAACATACGTTGACACTAAACAGATACATGCATTTAAAAATGGAGACTACTACGATGGCATATGTCTATTCCCAAAAGATATAGAGCTTTCTCAACGTGAATTTTCCTACAAGTTTTTTGCTAATAAAAAAGAAACAGGCATACAAGCATCAACACCTAAACCGTATGACATTATTTTTATTAGCTATTATGAAAATAATGCAGATCAAAATTATAATAAATTAATTAACAACTATCCTAGAGCTAAAAGAGTCGACGGAATTAAAGGAATTCATCAGGCACACATCGAAGCAGCAAAATTATCAACTACAGATATGTTTTGGGTAGTTGATGCTGATGCAATTATTGTTGATGAATTTAAGTTTGATCATGTTGTATCAACATACGACAAAGAAACGGTACATGTATGGAGAAGTAAAAATCCTATTAATGATTTAGAATATGGATACGGTGGTGTTAAATTACTACCTAAGAAACTTACATTAAATATGAATGTAAATTTACCAGACATGACAACTAGTATTTCGAAACAATTTAAAGCAATGACAACGGTTTCAAATATTACAAATTTTAACACTGATGAATTTTCTACTTGGAGATCTGCATTTAGAGAATGTGTAAAATTATCTAGCGGATCGATAGCACGAAATAAGGAAGCTGAAACATTAGAAAGATTAAACATTTGGTGTTCTGTAGGAGAAAATAGTTTGTTTGGTAGCTATGCTATAGCAGGAGCAAAGGCTGGAAAATTATACGGCGAAACAAATAAAAATGATCCTAAGATGTTGAGCATGATTAATGATTTTGAATGGCTAAAACAAGAATTTAAAAAGGAATTCCCATTGTGATGGAAGCACATAGAGTAGCGTTATATAAAAAAGTTAAAGAAGAATTAGACCAATTTGGTCCTGGAATGTGTTTAGCCAAGTGGAGTCAAACTACAATACATCTAGGAACTGGGCATACGCATAGTTGCCACCATCCAGGAACACACAAAATACCTGTAGAAGAAGTTATTATAGATGCCAGCGCACTACATAATACAAGCTATAAAAAAGAAAAACGCAAAGAAATGATGAATGGTTTTAGACCATCGGAGTGTCAGTATTGCTGGAACGTAGAAGATAAAATAGGAAAAGAAGAAGATGTCTACAGCGATCGGGTATATAAGAGCGCCGAACCTTGGTCAAGAACTCTTAGAAATAAAATTGAAGAAGTTGCTTGGGAAAAGAATATTAATCCTAGCTATTTAGAAATTAGTTTTAATACTACCTGTAATTTTAAATGCAGTTATTGTAGCCCCGATGTTAGTTCTAAATGGATGGAAGAAATTGTTGCATCTGGACATTATCCAACATCTACACGATACAATAATATTGAAGGGATTAAGATCTTTGATAAAATGCCTATACCTGAGCGTGAAGATAATCCCTATGTAGATGCTTTCTGGCGGTGGTGGCCCGATCTATACCCCGAATTGAACACATTTAGAATCACAGGCGGTGAACCATTATTAACTAAACACACCTTTAAGGTTCTTGATTATATTATTGAAAATCCCAATCCTAAATTAGAATTAGCTATTAACTCTAATTTAGTTATTCCAGATGCTTTATTTCAAGAATTTATTCAAAAGATTAAAATAATTCTCGATAAACGTTTAGTAAAAAATGTTCAATTATTTACAAGTTGCGAAGCCTACGAAGCTCAGGCTGAATATATTAGATTCGGCATGGATTATAAAAAGTGGATTAGTAACTTATACGAATTTACCAAAGAATGCCCAAATGCATTAATAGGTTTAATGTGTACATACAATGCCCTTTCTGTAACATCGTTTAAACAATTTTTGGAAGATATGTTGGAACTTAAAAAATTTAGAAGAGAATTAGGCATTCCTCATTACAAATTTATAATTGATATTCCTTATCTTAGAAATCCTTTACATCAGAGTATTAAAATTCTTACTCCAGAATTTCTTCCATATGTTGAATCACAGATAAAGTTTATGGAACAAAATCTTATTGATTATACTTCTAGAGAGTTGCTGGGGTTTGAACACGCAGAATATGAAAAAATGAAACGTGTTTATTTTTTATTCAAATCTTATACAGAAAATCAAGAAGATGTTACACAAGACAGAAAAGATTTTTTTGCATTTGTAAACGAACACGATTCAAGAAGAAACACAAACTTTTTAAAAACTTTTCCTGAATTTACAGAATTTTATAATTTTTGTTCTAAGTTATGAAAGTTGAAAACATTGATCAAATTTTTGCATCTAACATGAATTTACAGAACATTGGTAGATTAAATCAATTTGTTCACGGAAACCTTGTCAAAGATGAAAGTGTTGGAAAGCCATACGAAATAATAGAATTTCCTTTTTTAAAAGAAGCTGGTGCAAAAACTGATCCATGGACTTATAAAATTAATTCTCACGGATTTAGGGGTAAAGAGTGGAAATTTAAAAAAGGATTCATACCTTTTTTTGGATGTAGTTATACCTTTGGTATAGGTGTTGAAAAAAATATATCTACTTTGTTTGAAGAACAAACAGGCAAAAAGTGTATTAATCTTGGAATTCCTGGAGGATCAATACCTTTTGTTTTAAAATCATTTCATATATTTAATACAGCACAGCCAAGTAGATGTGCAATAATAACACTTCCTGCATTAGATAGAATACCAAATCCTAAAAGAAACAAACACGGTGATTGGGAATATCATAATATTCTTCCTAATATGGAAAATACAAGATCTGATTACGAAAAGGTATATCGTGTATTAAGTTCGGATTATTTTGTTTCAACTGCATTAGATTATATCACTTGGGCAAAAACAACCGCAAAACTAACCAACACTATATTATATTGGTCTTCGTGGCATGAAAGTACTATGTCACTGATTAATTCTTGTATAAATCGAGAAAATATTTTCTATTATGATTACGGAAATAATCAAATAGATTTTGGAAGAGATAATGGTCATTGGGGCCCTAAGAGTACAGAACGTTGGGCCTCCAATTTAATTAATTTTTTGAAAGAAAGAAACGAATTATAATATTTTAGAACTTGAATCTGCAACGTCTTTTTTAAGACGAGATATATCAAATCTAAAATCTATTTTTGTGATTTCCTCTCGATACTCGTGAAAAGTTTCAACTAATCGATCGGAAACAATTTGAGCATGACTATCAGCCAGCTGTTCCTTTACATCAATTTCCCATACCCGACCATTTTTAAATTCTAACCGGACAAACTCTATGTAATACACTGGTATTGTGTTTACATAGAGGTCTTCAAAAATTTCCGGCCATTCTTTTACAAAATGGTTAGGTAATCTGTATAAAGGCTTAGGCATCAGTTGTTTCTTTAGCCTTCGCTGACGCTTTTTTTACTGGTGGATCTAATTCGTCAGCTTGCTTACGCAATTTAGCAGCTTCTTTATACATAGCATCTGCCTGACTTCTGTAACTACGTGCAAGATCTTTATCAGTTAGAACAGCTGGTTCTGATGAGGATGTTGTGTTAGCTTCAACAGGCTGAACTTCTGCAATGGTTGTTGCATTATCTCTAGGTGGAGCACCAGTAACAAAATAAGCTAGATCGTCAACTGCACAATTGCGTTGTTCTGCAATTAAGACATTTAGTTGATCTAAACGAATAGTGTCATTAGTTGTTGGTGTCATGCTAATATGATCTGTAGCAACTTTATGAAGCCAACCACCCACTTGTAATGTTCTTAACATGGGCTTACCATCTGGGAACATTCTAATATGCAATAGTTCACCAAACTCAGAAGTTTCTTGAGCTTGATCACTTTCAACTAGCGCCATAATAGCATCATGATATGAATCTGGAAGATTCGATGCTGCTACTACCAACGCCATGTTTGCTTCTCCGGGCAACGTTCTGAAAGCTACTAAAACTTTTGCTCCGGTGTTATCGATTCTTCCAATGTGTTTTAGAGCTTTCATATTATTGTCCTTCTTTTTTAGTAACAGATTCTAAGAATGTGTTTAATTTGTTAAAAGTTTTACCTACAGCTTCTAACTCATTGGCTTTAAATGCACCTCGTTGACTAGCAACTTCGATAATACTTTTTAAAGAAACAAGGTCACTGATATTTAAATCAGTTTGTTGTTCGGCCTGGGGAGGTGCAGATGATGCAACTTCTTGGTCTTTAACTTCTTCGGTCATTGTGTTCTCCTTATGTATGGACATGCGAGCATGAAAAATGTTAATTCTTTTTGATTTTCAAATCCTACGACTATTGAAACTTTTAACTTATTATCTTGGCCTATTGCAGGCAATTTACTAATAGCAAATCTTCCTTTTAATTTGTTAAAAATCCAATTTTCTAATTGAGAATCGAAATAATCTGTTTCGCTTACTTTTAATGTTGCAAAGTGCGAAGGCATAAAATTTAACTTTCTTTTCTTTAGAACGTCTAACGGATTGATTTCAAACATAGCGAAATATTTATATGGTCAGTTTATGTTGAAGCGGAATCTTGGCTTAATCTTTTTGATAGTGCTTTACTATAACCCATTTTTCTAACATCGCCGGAAAATAGATATAATTCAAAAGCAGCTTTTTCTTTTAGAACAATTATGTATTTTTTAGTTAGATAGAATGGAGAATCAATAAATTGATCTAACCAAATTAAAATTTGAGGTGTTATTTTAAATTCGTCTGGGAGATTTATTTTGTAGGTTTTTATATCAGCTTCGTCTACAAGTTTAATTCCTTCGTCTGTTAATCTTAATCCGCCCTCTGATTTTTCTCGAACGTTATACCAGATTACGGAACGCATTTTTTTCAATGTTTCTTGATCAACGGCTTCTTTTTTTGATTTTAGGATTACCGCTGTATAGGTATCCTTAATATCCATTTTTAGGTAACCTTTTCACCGCTTGTTAATTTGTACACTTCGAAGTCAGTGCATTTAAAAAGTCTATTTAATTTTTTAGCTAAGTTGTGAGCATGTCCGGGATTTGAAAATGAAACCTTTTTATATTTTGGACCAGGATAACTGGCCAACAGACTTCCGCTTTTCAAATTGAAAGGTTTTCCTTTATAAAATACTGCCCAGATCGCTTCACTTTCAAGAACTTGATCTAGTTTATAGTTCTCTTTGTTAGCATGTTCAAGTATTACTTTAGGTTTTGGTCTACTCATCTATACGTGTTTCCTAATTAACCACGTATATATTTATACCTATTAGAAACTTCCACCATCGAATTTAACGTCTATTTTTTCAGCGTTTGACTGAATATTAGACAGCATTTGGTGAATTTCTTGAACCGTAGACGATAATCGTGAAGTTAACGCAGCCATTTCGATGGTTAAATCCCTAGCTTCTTGTATTGTTATTCTAATTTCTTTTTGCTGGCTTCTTTCAGCCGTAGAAATTCGTTGAATTAACTTCTGAATAGTGGGCATTGTTATTGGAAGATCATTTTGAGACATTTGATAGCACCTGTTTCATTTCTAACTCAGTTTTAAATGGACCTTTGTAATCGTATCTCTGTAAAGTAATTAATTTTGGACAAAATGATTTGACCCAACCTTTATCAAATTTAATAACATAGTATCCTGCACAATAAAGACTTTTCGAATCTCCGCTTTTAGTGAACAACGGAAGTTTACGTTTAATATCAAACATAGCATTGTGTGGATCAGTGCTAGTTGGATATCCATGAATTTCATTTGGCTGAGAATCGTTACTTTCTTTTAAAATTTTAGCTACAAAAAATTCTTTGCCAAATTGTTTTGTAAGACTTTCTTTATTATCGTAAATTTTAATTCCTAATTCGTTACTCATAACAAATCGATTGTCTTCATCTTTTCTTAACGTAGCAAACTTTGCTCCGTCTTTTTCAACGATCCAAAATTTGTTATCAATAATTGGTTTTGCGTGTAAGTCTGTCATAGTGTTCTCCCAACAAGTATTTGTCTTTCCAATACATGTATCTTCATACGGACATAATTTGATTTTCATTTGCATATCTAGCATTAAGAGGTTCGGCATAACTTTGAGCCTGTTCTGCTATTTTTTTAAGATCATACAGATGACAAAATTTCATTAATCTTATTCCGACCTGACTAATATCTTTATTAGCGGAAGTTGCATCTGTAATTGTTGTAGAAATAATTTCTTTAATGTGTTCTGGTTGATAGCTCAAGTCAATCAATCGACGATTGCGTTCATAATCTTCTAGTACACGATGTTCTTTGCCTTCGTGATCAGTCCAACGCTGTAGCATGAGATTGTTCCATGCAAATCCTTTGGTCTTGCGATCTTCAAAAGCTTCAGTTAGGCCTACTTTTTTACTTGTACCTTTTGTACGAACACCGGGATACGCAGAAAATACATTATCGCTAGTATCGCCTCGCATACATTTTTCAAATAATAGCCATTCGGGATTCGGAGCAGTTTTAGCTTCTTTAGTTTTTTTATCGATAATAGGTTTTCCTTTATCGTCAAAGTAGCCTTCGTGCGTAATAGTACATTCCATCACACCATTGTATTGTTTTACGTTAGGTGCGATCAATTGTACAAAATCTGTGTCAGTGCTAATAATAACATGATTATCATGCGGATGAGTTTGTATCCAACCTGCGATAAGATCGTCTGCCTCTAATTGAGGATTTTGTAAAACCGTACAATTAGTTTTATCTTTGATAAAGTCTTTAAAAGTATCAAAAGCTTCCCAGAATACTTTTTCTTCTTCTTGCTCTCTTTCGTTATGAGCAGCACGAGCATCGGATCGATTGCGTTTGTAAGGCTCGTAATAATCCTTACGCCATGAGCGACCTTCTAAACAGAATATAACATGACTACCGTTAAACTGCTGCCATGCTTTTCTAATTGAATTTAGGGTAATATGAAATGCCATGCCAAGTTTAATATCGGCATCACCGTTAATCACATGTCTAGCACGAAAGAATGTGTTAGCTGTATCAACTAAAATATATGTCATTAATTATTCTTCTTTACATTCTGTATGTCTAAAGATCCAGTGTCTACTGGACCGCCGTAATCGCCGTCTACTACAACATTAGCACAAAGCTCACGGAACCAACGATCAACAATTTCTTCATCTTTGTCACCGTCTTCACCGTAACCTTCTTGCTTTAATTTTAACACAAAATGCTCATTCCAGTCAAGCTCAAAGAATCCATTGCGGATATTATCCTTGTTTACATGCGTGTTCAATACACCAACCCATGGTTCTTTCTTACGACTAGCGCGATCTTTTGGAGTTAATTTGGCTAATTCTTCTTGCTCTAGAGCAAGTTTCTGAGATTTTTCAGCTTCTTCCAATCTACGATTCGCTTCTGCAAGATCTGCTTCTGCCTTTTTGATAGATTCTTCAAGTTTATCCAAACCCATCATTTTTTTAATAAATTTTTGCATTAAGTTCCCCACTCATTCTTAAACAACGGTACCTGTAATCTATCGCTATATCGTAAACCAGCTTTCATTGCTAACTCTGCTACACGACGATTGTTTAGTGTATAAACACTTTCTACACCGCCTACTGGCATTAAGTATACAGGCCCTGAAAATCCTTCAGCACGATAGATATCTGCTGTTTCGATCGCTTCTTCTGCATCCTCTTCAGTAGCTACAACAAATTTAAGATATGTATAGCCAACATCTTCATAATCACAAACAACATCAGGTCTGATCGCTTCGTGACGTTCCTCTCCTGAACAACTTAGTTTAGCACTAACAGAGAAAGTCAACTTATGGTAGCCACGTTCACCCATACCCCAGTTGCGTAAATATTCTTTAAACTCCGGTGTTAGTTTTTGAGTACCATTTGTTTCAAAGGTGATTTCTTTTAATCCTGCCATCTTAGGATGATCTAACAAATCTGGATAAGCACGTTGCCAACCTAACAACGGTTCACCGCCTGTGATAACAAGATGTTCATCACGCCATTCGTTAAACGGAATAATTTCCATTATACGTTCAGCAATAGCATCAGTAGTAAGCATAGGGCTAAGATCCTTAAACCTTGGATCCCAACTTGCATAGCTATCACAGCCAGTACTAACAAGTGGTAATTCTTCATAACTTTTAAATTCTGCTATGCGTTCAGCAATAGCTTCTACTTCTGTGGATGTTTCACCTTTGGGCATACCAAAGCCTGCACACTTAAAGTTACAGCCAAATGTGCGTAAGAAAACAGAAGGTACGCCCATATAGCGTCCTTCACCTTGTATGCTGTAAAACAGCTCTGCAATTTTAATTTTACTCATACTATTATTATACAACCTTTTTTAGTAGTTGCCAAGTCCCATCTCCCCGATCAATCCATTCTAGAGTATCACCCTCTTTCCAACCTGCTTCTTCTAACAAGTCGGGAGGAAAAGTTAAAATACCATCTCCAGTTTCTGGATCTTCTTCTATGTGTAGTGTCCAACTTTTTTTCATATTGTTATTTTCTTTTTTGAATCTTCTTGATCTCTTTTCCATTGTTCATATCTAAGTTTACGACATTCATCTCGAACATCAGTAGGTATGTCAGGATGCCATTCTGCCATACCACAATCATAAACTCTAACAGGTTTTTTAAATTCTGCAAATGCCAATACAAAAATTACAAATAGAATTAAGGTAACAAATAAAAATTTTTCTTTCATAATTCTTCACTTATCATGATTTTACAAAGAAGTGCTTCTTTTTCGTCTATAAAGAAAAATTTCATTTCGTCTGATGATATTTCAGTGGTATATCGATTTCCGGGAAGACCAAAGTGTTCCATGATTCGAGCACAGGTTTCATTCCACCAAACATTACTTTGATTTTTCCACGGAACTCGAATTTCTGTCATTATTCAGATCTTCCTGTAGTACAAGAATCTGACCATAATTCTTGAGCTTGTTTTTTATATTCTTCCAATTCTTGATCTTTACGAAGCTGTTCTTCCATCCATAACATTTTTTTGTGTTGATACATTTCCTCGTTTAGACCGTGCCATCCAATACAAAAACCAGTTGGACTGCGACCACAGCCACAGGGCACTCCACCTTCTTTAATTTGATCTGCTCTTACTTGCATGACTATTCCTTAAAATATTTTTCCATTACTTCTAATTTATCCATGTATTCAGCAATCTGAGCCACTTCTTTTTCAATAGCGTCCATGAGATCTGTATGATCGTGAATAGCCATAGGATTACTTAACATAATATCTACATTCATTTTATGCTTAAGAATGTGTGC
>JACCDW011980009.1_pt1 | contig 35776 bp, 55 predicted proteins | sample 7449781 | NCBI WGS metagenome assembly JACCDW01 (sample SAMN15323449, study PRJNA562643) | freshwater metagenome | isolation source: river surface water | place: USA:Blue River Watershed | collected 2017-08-18
GATAACCTGACTAACAACAACGCCCTTCTGATGCGCTTGAAAGAGCGCGGCAATGTTAAGACCATCTCCGGTGGTTCGAGCATCCTAGAAGAAATCTTCTACAACGACCCTAATACGAACTTCGCTAACAGCTACAGCGGTTACGAAACGATCAACGTGTCGCCTGACAGCCCTATTTCGGCATCGCAATGGACTCTGAAGAACTACGCTGACAGCGTAACGATTAGCGGCCCAGAAATGCTGCAAAACTCTGGCAAAGAGCAAATGATTGACCTTATCGCTACTCGCGTTGAAGTTGCTCAAGCTCGTCTGGCCAACAAGATTGACTATGACTTGCACGGTGATGGTACAGGTAACGGTGGTAAGGCTCTGGTTGGCCTGGCTGCTATTATCGCTACCGACCCAACTACTACCGTTGGTGGTATTTCGGGTTCTTCGTGGACGTTCTGGCAGAATGGTTCTTACGACAAGACTTCGGTAAACGGTGGCGCTGCTTTCACCACATCGAACATTCAGTCGGGTATGAACCAAGTTGCTCTGTCGCGTGTTCGTGGTAACGATCGTCCAGACCTGATTTACGCAGGTTCGACTGCTTATGCTATGTACCTAGGTTCGCTGCAAGCTATCCAGCGTATTACGGATGAGAAGATGGGCGCTGCCGGTTTCACCGCAATTAAGTATTATGGTTCGGGTGGCTCGGCTGACGTAGTTCTGGGTGGCGGTATCGGTGGCAACCAAACTGCAACTCGTATGGACTTCATCAACACCAAGTATCTGAAGTTCCGTCCGCACAAAGACCGTAACTTCGTTGCTATCGGTGGCGATCGTCAAGCTGTCAACCAAGATGCGATCGTTCGTCTGATCGGTTGGTCGGGTGCTCTGACTACTTCGGGCCGTCAATTCCAAGCAACGTTGTCTATTGCTTAATTAACGCCTAAAGGAGATAAATCATGGCATATATCATTTCGACCCCCCTCGTTGGCGCACAGCCAATCGCTGTTACTAGCACGACTGCCCTGCATCCTGTTGGTACTATCGTTCGCGCTGTTGACCCTACCTATGGTGAAGGCGAGTTTATCTATCTGGCTGGCGTTGGTTCTACCGCTGTTGGCTCAATCGTAACTTACAACACTTCATCGGGTACTACTGCTCTTGCTCCAGTTGGCACGAACAAGCCACAGCCTGTTGCTGTTGCTATGTCGGCTAACGTAGCTTCGCAGTATGGCTGGTATCAGATCAGCGGTATCGCCGTAGTTGCTAAGACTGCAACGGTTTCGCTGGCTGCTGGCGTTGCTATCGGCGTTAAGACCATTGGTCTGGTTGCTTCGACTGGTTCGGGTAAAGAAGTTCAAGGCGCTCTCGTAGCCGCTGTTGCTTCTGCTGCTACTGGTCGTACGACTGTGCAAGTGGTTGTAAACCGTCCGCATATGCAAGGTCGCGTATCGTAATCTTGCTTGATGTGTAAATGTGTAGCCCCTGCCACAAGCGGGGGCTATGCAATTCCACAACAAGGTGACTAAATGCTGCCCGAACACGACTTGATTATGCGTAAGCGTAATCCAGAAGCAACTCAAGACCTCGTAATTCCGGTTGTTCTCACTTGCAACACAACTGATGATTTGTTAATTTCAAACATCAAAGCAAACTCAACAGTTGATAAAGAATGGATGGCTATTGAGCCAGAAAACGACAAAAAGGCCATTTTGGTAGGCTCTGGCCCATCTTTGGCTGATAACCTAGATAAGATACGGGAAATTGCTAAAGATGGTACAGCGACCATCTTTGCGATGAATGGAGCCGCTAAATTTCTAGTTGATAACGGCATTACGCCTTATTACCAAGTAATTGTTGATGCTCGCGAGAAAACGGCAGACTTAATTGAGCCTAAAGCATGGAAGCATCTATTTGCTTCGCAAGTTCACCCTAAATGCTTTGAGCTTGTGCCTGACGCTATTCTTTGGCATCAAGAGATTGGCAACATTGTTGACCTGCTTCCAGAATACGGCAAAGACTATGCTCTTATTGGCGGTGCTGCTGCTGTTGGTAATTCTGCGCTGTGCGTAGCGTACACACTCGGCTATCGCAAGATGTACTGTTTTGGTTATGACTCTAGCCACCGAGGTGTAGAAGGCCATGCTTTCGAACAGCCAATGAACGCTGAAGAACCGCTGACTTCTGTTCGCTTTCAAGGTAAGGAGTACATTTGTTCGTACACCATGAAGTCACAAGCCCACAAGTTTCAGTACACGGCTAAAGAGCTGCAAAACTACGGATGTACTGTAGAAGTATTTGGTGACGGATTGCTTCCTGCCATTTGGAACGGCCCGAAATCTACCGAAAAATCCAAATACGAGAAGATGTGGGAGATTGACCAATATCGTCATGTAAGCCCAGGTCAAAACGTAGCCCAAGTGTTTATTGATGTGGTTAAGCCAGAAAACGGCTCACGCATTGGTGACTTTGGATGCGGTACTGGTCGTGGTGCTTTGGAGATTGATAAGCTGGTCAACTGCGACCTTACATTGATCGACTTTACGACTAACAGTCGTGACCAAGAAGCGCAGAAGTTTCGTTTCGTAGAAGCCGACCTGACCAACCCTATCCCCGTAATGGTTCGTCATGGTTACTGCTGCGATGTAATGGAACATATTGCTCCAGAAGATGTTGATGCGGTGCTGCACAATGTTTTGTCGGCCTGTAAAGATTGTTTTTTCCAAATATCAACTGTGCCTGATATTATGGGCGCAGAAATCGGTGAGCAGCTTCACCTAACAGTTGAACCTCACGCATGGTGGAAAGAAAAGCTATCTGCCTTTGGTGAGATTCTTTGGGAGCAGGAAGAAGAAATCGCCTCGCTCTTTTATATCCGTAGCAAATAACTGGAGAAACAAATGGCTGACCAAATCGCTTACGTTGGAGATACCTCTGGCGATGAGATTTTAGACGTAACTTTTTATGAGCAAGAAGTTAATGGAGAAGTTAAAGACTACATTAACATTAAAGTACCTGGCGATAAAACAGTAGAGATTGTTTCAGAAGTAACCGATCAATACAAAAATCGCTTTGCTCGCCGATGGGAAGCGTACAAAAGTATGCAATGCGTTGATTCTGGCACTCCGCTTTCTGAATGGGATGATATTCCGCAAGGCCTAAAAGACGAGTTGCGTCATCAAGGCTTCCGTTTTGTCGAGCAAGTCGCTGGCGCAGGTGATAATGCCTTTACCCGCATTATGGGTGGTTGGCAATGGAGAGCCAAAGCTCAAGCCTTCCTAAATCGTGGCAAAAAGTCGTCTGAAGATGTAATTAGTCAGCAAGCAGAGCAAATTAAACAGTTGCAAGAGCAAATGGCCGCTTTACTCGCCGCAACTACTGAAAAACGTGGCCGTAAATCCAAAGAATCTACCCAAATCGGTACGGATACAGTAGAATCAGAGGAATAACAGTTATGAGGTAAGCACATGGCTACCCTGCTTCAAAATATCCAAGATGTTTGTTTAGAACTAGGGTTGCCTGTGCCGTCCACAGTAGCTTCGACTACTGATGAGACTGTAAAGCAGCTACAAGCCCTATTTAATCGCGTAGGCGATACATTAACAACCGAAAACAACTGGCAGTTTTTAGCCAAGGAATATCGTTTTTCAACTGTGTCTTATACTTATACAGGCGATGTAACAGAAGGTAGCCAGACGATTGCTAACCTTTCCGGCACAACGGGTTTAGATACTGATTTCCAAGTAACTGGCAATGGTATCTTGCAAGATACGTTTGTTACTGGCGTAAACGGAACAGATGTAAGCATTAACATCCCTGGCACAGGCACTTTTAGCGGCGCTACGCTGACTTTCGGCCAAGTATCATATGATATGCCGTCTGACTACGATAGAACCGTGAACAAGACGATGTATAACAAATCTAACCGTTGGTCTGTGATTGGCCCGAAATCGGCTCAAGAATGGCAATGGATTAAAGCCTCGTACATTACTACCGGTCCTCGTATGCGTTACCGGATTATGGGTAACAAATTCACCATTTGGCCGATGGCTACCACCCAAGTTACTTTGGGCTTTGAATATCAGTCTAATGGTTGGGTAGAAACAGCTGGTGGAACTTATACCAATAAGTCCACAACTGATACAGATACGTTCCTATTCCCTGATCGTCTGCTAGTTCTGGGTACGAAACTCAAATATTTTGAGATCAAGGGCTTTGATACGACTACTTTGTATGCAGATTATCAGCGCGAATTGAGCAAGCTGAAAGCACAAGACGCTGGCGCAGACACTCTTTCAATGGCTCCGCGTTACCCGAACATTTTGCTTACCCAAAACAACATCCCTGATACGGGATTTGGCAACACTACTTCGTAAGGTACTGCTATGGACTTTAACCCTAACATGATGAGCCTAAACGATTTGGCTAGCCTATCTCCAATGAAAGATGCGGCTATGGGCGCTTACGGCGCTTTGCTTCCAGAAGGAATGAAGCAAAACATGATGCAAATGCCAATGGGTATGATGAATCGCAATGGTCAAGCGTTTGTGGGTAAGCCGCAAATGGAAGCGCCAGAGCAAGGCATGGATAAGATGACTATGATGAAGATGGCTGGTCAAGCTATGCAAGGTTTTGGTCGCGGTATGCAACAGCAAATGCCTTCTGGCAATACAGCTCAAATCATGCGTGACCAAAACCAATTCCGCTTTGCTGGCACACCGCAGCAGCAAATGGCTCAAGCGCTACGTCAACGAGGAGGCCGATAATGGGCGGTTCAATGTTCGGTATGCAACAAAATCCATATAGCACACCAGTTGCTATTCCTGCCGCATTGCCTGTGGCTCACTCTGCAACCCCTATTGGCCAACACGCCGCTGGCCCACAAGGTTCTGCGCCAACAGGCCCGCAAGGTCAACACGCTTTTTCTCCACAAGGACAGGCTTATTACAACCAACGTATGCAAGAGATTCAAGCGGCGAAATTAGCCGAAGCATTGCGCCAACAACAAGCCGCTGCTTGGGAAACGCAACAAGCGCAACAAGCCGCTCAACAGCAATCTGATTCCGCTCCTTACTACGCTGCGTAATGGCTGATAACCGCAAACTCGCTGCTGGGCTACGCAACCTACCTGCGTCTGCTCAAGAAGATTTGTACGGCTACTCCGATGGCTTTAGCAAATCTCAAATAGCAAATGCTCTGCGTAGCGCTGGTGAGCAAGGCATTGGAATAGCTAAATCAGTAGCGCGTGGCGTTCCACAAATGGCTACTGGATTCGTTGACCTTGCTGCTATGCCGTTTGAAGCCGCTGGCATGATTGAACCAGGCAAAGCTGTTGGATCAACTAAATGGCTAGAAGAAAAAGGCTATTTGCCACCACCGCAAGAAGGTTTTGTTAATCAAACCGCCGAAATGCTTGCTAGCGGCCTAGACCCATCAACATGGGCTTCTCATGCCTTGCCATTGGTTGCAGGTATTGGTAAAACAGTATGGCATGGCTCACCACACAAATACGATAAATTTGACCTATCAAAGATTGGCACAGGCGAAGGCGCACAGGCTTATGGGCATGGATTGTATTTAGCAGAAGCAAGACCGGTTGCCGAAGAATATCGCCGTAATTTGATGGGCGGTAATGATATGGCAAGTCAAATCGCCGCTTCTCATCTCAATATGTATAAAACGCCAGAAAAAGCAGTTGAAGCATTGCAAGCAAGCATTTCTCCTAACCTAACACCAGAAGCAAAGCAAATGACGCAAAACGCCATTGATATGCTTAATCGTGGCGAAGCCAACACCGGATTCCTTTACAAAGTTGACTTACCAGACGAACAAATAGCAAAGATGCTTGATTGGGATAAGCCTTTGCATGAACAATCTCCAGAAGTAATAAAAGCCATGAAAAGCATGACTAATGATGTTATTTCTGGCGGTTTTGATTTAAGCAGAGCAAACAGGGATATAACAAAAGCGTTTAATCCTGTTACTAGAGATGATGTGATTAAAGAAATCCTTACGGAATACCCTAATCTTTCATTGAAAAACGGCAAATTATACGAAAGGTCTGGCTCTGAAATTCCAGAAATGGCAATAACCGATTGGATGAGAAACAAACACGGTATCGGTTACGAAGATGCCGGGCAATGGATTAGAGATATGTCACATATTGTTGGTAGCCAATCTGATGTATCAGCAGCTTTGGCAAACAATGGTGTGCCTGGAATTAAATACTTGGACGCTATTTCACGCGAAGGCGGTGAAGGCACTCGCAACTATGTCGTATTCTCTGATGAAATCCCGCAGATTCTTGAGCGCAACAATCAGCCACTTGTAAACGCATTGCGTAATACTGAATATCGTGGTTCTCATACCGCTCCTGGTCCTGACTTTGGCGCACAATTACATGATTTAACTGGCGGCGGCCAAATGTATCCAGAAGATGTATATTCGCCGCAAGCTGTTCGCTATTACGGAACAGGCGATACAAAGCTAGATAAAGAATCGTTTGCGATTGCACAACGTATGCGTGGAAAACCAGACGAAATGGTAGATATTTACCGAGCCGTACCTAACGAATCTGATATTACTGCTATTAACGCTGGTGATTGGGTGACGATTAACCCTAACTACGCCAAACAGCATGGAGAATCAAACCTTCCAGAAGGCTACAAGATTTTGTCTCAAAAAGTTCCTGCTAAATCCATTTGGACTAATGCAGATTCAATCCATGAATACGGCTACTGGCCGGAGTAAAACATGATTGCTAACCTTTCCGGCACTCCTAGCCGCCTATGCCAAAAAGCTATTGGTAACACCAATACGACTTTATACACGGCACAGCCTGATGGCCGCACCGCTATTCTTGACGTGATGGTAGTAAATACTACGGGTTCGGCAATCAATCTGACCATGTATATCGGCTCTGCTGCTACAGCTAATGCGTTTGGGTTTTACTCAACTGCTATTCCTGCTAATTCTTCGATGCAATGGTCTGGCTTTCAGATTCTAAACATCAATGAATCGCTTATTGGTGTAGGTTCTGCAACTGGTTTAACCATTACCGCTTCTGGCCTAGAACGGGTATGAAAGTTACTGTTTACCCTAATCCTACTGATAGGATGTACTGGAACGCTACTGACGGCACACTTGATATTCAGATGGGGTATGACGCAGTAATCCAACAAACTGGATTGGAACAGTATTACCGGATTAAAGCTGATGCTGCTATAACTAATGGCCAATGTATTATGTTCTCTGGCGCTGTAGGCGCTTCTGGGCAGCTTAAAGGCAAACCCGCTACCGGAGTTACAACAGCCAACCAAGAAACGATTATGGGCGTTGCCACGATGGACATTGCCAACAACGGTTCTGGCTATGTAACCTCGTTTGGTATCGTTCGCGGAATTAACACTTCTGGTTCTTCTGTGGGTGAAACATGGGCTGATGGCGACATTCTCTATTACAATAAGAACTATACGGGTGGATTAACCAAGGTTAAACCGACTGCGCCCGATGCCATTGTAATTGTTGCTGCTGTCGTAAATGCTGGCTCTGGTGCTTCTGGGTCGCTTTTGGTACGGCCAACTGTGGAGTATTAAGATGCCAGCAAAGCAAAAAGTAGCCAATATCGTATCAATACCCGCCCCGATTGGCGGTTGGAATGTGCGTGACCCATTGCCAAATATGGAGCCAACTTATGCGCCTATCTTGGATAACGTATTCTGTTTGCCTTCAGAAATTCAAGTCCGCAAGGGTTATTCAAAATGGGCTACTTTTGATGGCGTTTGCCGAACTATTGTTGACTATGATGCCGCTTCCGGCAATGAGCTTCTTATTGCTTGCGTTGAAACAGACACAGATTGCCGTTTGCTAGATATTGATGCTGGCGGCTCATCTCCTACGGCTTTAGTTACTGGCCTAACAAGCGCAGAGTTTAAGCATTGCCATTTCGCTACGTCTGGTGGTTATTTCTCTTATTACGTCAATAATGCAGATTCTGCAATTTTGTATGACGGAACCACTTGGCGTACAGTAACTACAAGTTCTTCGCCTTATGCGATTACTGGCGTATCAAATACTGTATTTATGGATGTTATTTCTCACAAGCGCCGTTTATGGTTTGTGCAAGATAACTCGCTAAAAGCATGGTATTTGCCTACTGACTCTATTGCCGGAGAAGCAAAGGCATTTGATTTTGCGCCAATCTTTAGCAAGGGTGGTCATATTGTTAAGATTGATACCTGGTCGCTAGATGCCGGTCAGGGGCTTGATGATTACTTTGTAGTATTTACTACCGAAGGTGAAGTTGCTGTTTATAGCGGTACTGATCCTGCCTCCGCGTCAACTTGGACGCTTACAGGTGTTTTCTATATTGGCACACCAACTGGTAGCGTAGGCCATACTTGTAAATACGGCGGCGACCTTTTAATCATCAATAAAGATGGCATTGCTCAAATGAGCAAATCGCTAATGTCTAGCCGTGTTAATACTTGGCTACAGCTTACCGATAAGATTCAACCGCAAATTGCACAAGATACTTCTGCGTATGCAGCTAACCAGGGTTGGGATTTGCTTTTGTACCCGCCTAACAATATGCTGATGGTAAACATTCCGGTTGATGATACGATTTCATATCAATATGTAATGAACACCATTTCCGGCGCTTGGAGCAGATGGACAGGCATCCCTGCTAAATGTTGGTATATGGCCGATGACTTGTTGTATTTTGGCGCTGATGGCTATGTTGGTTTAGCATGGAATACGCAAGCAGATGACGGCTCAAACATCGTTGCCGATATACTTCCTGCCTATCAGAATTTTGGTGCTGGCAGTCAGCTTAAGCGTTGGACGCTTGGTCGAATCATTCTCGGCTCTGATGGCACAGCATCGTTTGGCGGCAGGATGGAAACGGATTTTAACTTAAATCCAAATGCCATTTCATTGCCTTACAACGTAAGCACTTCCGCTGGCGTATATGGCACAGCGATATATGGCTCTAGTACTTATGGTGGAAACATTCAGATTAAACGTGAATGGAAAAACCTAACTGGAATTGGGTACTGGGGTTCATTCCATATTCAAATTAGCACCAATGTATCCGATGTGCGTTTATACGCAATGGATGTAATGGGTGAAGCTGGAGGTAACATTTAATGCCTAGCACAAGTGATAAACAACGCCGTTTTATGGCTGCGGCCGCTCACAATCCAGAGTTTGCAAAGAAATCCGGTATTCCGCAATCTGTAGCACAAGAATTTAATCAAGCAGACAAAGGCAAGAAACTTGCCAAAGCCCTGCGTAAGCGTGATAATTCAACGAACTAAAGGAAAACACTATGTTGGTCGGCACTACAACGCCGGAACTTAAAGAACTTGCCGCAGAAATCTTATCAAAAGAAATCTACGTCAAGCCAACTAAAGATTTGCAAGCTATATTTTGGGCAAACCCAGAAACGCAAGCAATTGAATGGTGTATAGGATTTGATTCATTTCTTGGTAAAACTTGCCAGATTCATGTGGTAAATTTCAACAAGAAATACACGCCGCGAAAACTACTTTTTGCCGTGTTTGACTATGCGTTTAATAAAGCTGGCGTAGAAACATTGCTTGGAGTTGTGAATAGCAACAACGAAGATGCGATGAAATATGACCAGAATTTAGGTTTTAAGGAAGTGTGTCGCTTACCAGAGATGCACGATGATAGCGGTGATTTAGTTTTATTTGCGATGAAAAAGACAGAATGTCGTTTCATTCGGGAGAAGAAGTATGCAGCTTGACCATTTTGGAATGTACCCAGAACGCGCCTTTATGAAGGTTGCTGGCCGAATGACGCTTGAAGGCGGTGGTGGTAAGGGTTCTTCGCCTCCTCCCGCTCCTGACTATACTGGCGCTGCTCAAGCTACTGCTGCTGGCAATAAAGAGGCCGCTATCGCATCTCAAGCTGGCAACATGATTAACCAATATACGCCGCAAGGGTCTGTAACTTACGCACAACGCGGCGAAGTTAATGGAACTCCGTTGTGGGAACAGGTCGTTCATTTAAGCCCAGAACAACAAGCCGCTTACAATAAAGACGTAGCGATGAACGCCGCCCTTCAAGATGTTGGGCAACAAGGTCTTGGATATGTTCAATCTGCTCTTAATAAGCCTTTGTCATTTGAAGGTATGCAAGGTTTGGGAACTCCTGGCGAAATTCAAGCCGCCGCTTCTGATGCCGCTTATAAAAACGCTATGCGTTATACAGAGCCTCGTATGCAACGTGAGCAAGCAAGCCTAGAGAATCAACTTGCTAACCAAGGTATCACTCGCGGTTCAGAGGCTTGGAACGCCGCTATGCAAGACGCTGCTGCTCAACGCGAAAATGTTTATAGCCAAGCGCAAAATCAAGCGTATCTGCAAGGTTTGCAAGGTGCTCAACAAGCATATCAGCAAGGTCTTGGGACTCGTCAACAGCAAATTGCAGAAGCCCAAACGCTTCGTTCTGATCCGCTTAATATGCTTAATGCAGTTCGTACTGGTTCGCAAATGCAGACTAGCGCTATGCCGCAAGCCGGTGTTTCTAGCCCTGGTCAATTGGCTACTTGGAGCGGCCCAGACCTTCTTGGAGCTACTACTGCTCAAGGCCAATACAACCAAGGCCTATATAACGCCAATACCGCCGCTTCTAGCAACCAGATGAGTGGCTTGATGGGTCTGGCTGGCACAGGCATGATGGCGTACGCAATGTAATGAAACTTGGGCTAGCGTTTTCTGGAGGCAAGGATTCATTAGCTTGTCTCCTTCTTCATAAGCATAAGCTAGAAGAAATAACTGTTTTTTTTGTTAATACTGGAAAGATGTACCCAGAAACACGGAAAATAGTAGATTACGCTAAATCAATTAGCCCAAACTTCATTGAAGTAATTGTTGACCGGCAAGGGCAAAATGATTGTTGCGGGATTCCTGCGGATGTTGTGCCTATAAACTGGACTTTGCATGGTCAAGCATTAACCTGCAAAAAAGATGTAACTATTCAGTCTTACGCCCAATGCTGCTATGAAAACATTGCACAACCATTGCATAACGCCGTAAAGTATTACGAAATGACCCACCTTATCCGTGGGCAGCGCAAAGACGAAAATTATCGTTCAACCGCTAACAATGGTGATTGTTATGACGGAATAACCTATCTTCACCCGATTGAAGATTGGACTGCTGAAGAAGTGATTGAATACATTGCTCGGCACATGAAACTGCCAGAGCATTATTATTTAGGCCATACTTCTTTAGATTGTTTTGACTGCACCGCTTACCAAAAGGATACAAAAGATGTATCCTTATACCGTGAGAAAAACCACCCCGAACTGCATAAGCAGTTTCTCGCCCGTAAGGAACAGCTAGACAGCGCCATACGCGAGGCTTTGGAGATTTAATATGGCTGACCAGTTTTCCAAACTATACGATGTTGAGCGAGTTGGTGGAGATCAACGCACTCGACTAGCTGAATTACTACGTTCGCAAGGGATGAACCAACCGCAAGGCCAAATGGTTAGTGGTTGGTATGTGCCTCCATCATGGAGCCAAAACCTCAACAGCGCTTTGCAAATGGGTCTTGGAACCTATATGGGTGCGAAGATTGACGAAGAACGCAAGCAAAAGACTGCTGATATTCTGCGTCAACTGTCGCAAGGCAAAGAAGTTGAGCCAATCCCTGCTGTTCAGAACTTTAACGGCATGGAACAAATGGCTGAAGGCCAGACTCCAATGCCACAGCAAGCTCCACAGAATGAACTTGATCGTTTGACCCGTAAAACACCTGTATCTACAGAACAGTCACAAATGACACCTGCAATGGCACCACGCCAAGAGCAGCGTTATGTACCGCTGACGGAAGAAGAAAAGATTGGCAAGGTAATGGAGCTTGCTCAATACAATCCTTATGCCGCCCAGATTTGGAGCGCACAAGACACGGCTCGACAGAATCGTTTGATGAAGTTGGAAGATGAAGCATCTCGCCGCGCATGGCAAGCAGAGCAAAATCAGTTAAATCGCGAAGGCCGCATGGACTTGGCTCGCTTAACTGGTGCTATTGCCGCCTCTAACCGAGTTGCTCCGCAAGACAAGCCTTTGACTGAATATCAAGGCAAAGCGGTTACATTTGGCACTCGCGCCGCACAATCGCACAACATTCTTAATGCTCTAGAAGGCAATGTAAGCCCCGCCGCTGTTGCCGCAAGCCGCAAGGGTGGAATGTTAGTAAACTGGGCTATGGATACACCTACCCGCCAGGTTGAACAAGCGCAACGTGATTTTATTAACGCCGTGCTTCGTCAAGAATCTGGCGCTGCAATCGGACAAAACGAATACGAAAGCGCTGCTCGCCAATACTTCCCAGAGCCTAACGATCCGCCAGAAGTTGTAGCGCAAAAACGCGCTGCCCGTGAAACACAAATTCGCGGCTTTGCAAAACAAGCTGGCCCAGGCGGTGCGCCGGACATTATTAACGCTTTCAACACGCCTTACGCTTTGCCTAAAACACAAGAGCAAAAGCCAGCTTCTCAAGGTAGATTGTCAAACCAATCAACTATGCCTCCAACTGGCAAGGTTAAATTTTTGGGATTTGAATAATGCCAATAGCAAAATTTGAAATGCCGGATGGCCGTATAGGTCGTTTTGAAGTGCCAGAAGGCACAAGCCCAGAGCAAGCGCAATCAATGATTGCCGCTACTTTTGCAAGCCAAGCACCGCAACAACCAGAAGAAAAGACATTTACCGGATTTCTTAAAAATGCTGGTGAAAGCGGTGCGAACCTAGTAAAAGGCATTTACGGAGCAGTAACCAATCCACTAGAAACCGCTAAAGGCGTGGTTGACATTGGCGCGGGTGCATTACAAAACGTGCTGCCAGAAAAACTTGTGCAAGCTATTGGCGAAGATAAAGAATCGCGTGAAAAAGCTAGTCAAGTTGGCAAATTTTACAAAGAACGCTACGGCTCGTTAGAAGGCATTGGTAACGCGCTTTATACAGACCCGTTTGGCGTAGCGGCTGACGTTTCTAGCCTAGCAACTGGCGGTGGTGCAGCTTTGGCTAAAGTTCCAGTGATGGCAAAGGCCGGACAAGTGGTTTCTAAAGTAGGTTCTACTGTTGACCCGTTAGCCGCTGCTGTACGCGGCGCAGGCAAGGCTGTTGAATATGGCGGTAGAGGCGCAAGCAAACTTACTGCAATGGCCTCTGGCGTTGGCACTGAACCTATTGAACAGGCTTATAAAGCAGGTCGAGAAGGCGGCGCTAGAGAAGCATCGTTTGTTGAAAATATGCGTAATCAAGTGCCAATTCAAGATGTATTGGATACGGCTAAAACCGACCTTCAAGCAATGCGCCAACAACAACAAGCCGCTTATCGTTCTGATATGCAAGCTGTTCGCAATGATAAAAACGTGTTGGATTTTACAGATATTGATACTGCGCTGCAAAACGCCGCTGGTCGCACACAATATAAAGGTCAAGTGGTTTCAAAAGGCGCTGCTGAAAAGGTGGCGGAAGCACAAAAAGCAGTTGAAGATTGGAAGAATCTTGACCCTGCTCAATACCATACTCCAGAAGGTTTAGACGCGCTTAAACAGCAAATTGGCGACATTCTGGAAGGCATCCCGTTTGAACAGCGTAATGCTCGCGCCGCTGTTGGCGATGTTTACAACTCAATTAAATCAACAATCAGCAATCAAGCCCCATCTTACTCAAAGGTAATGCGAAACTATTCGGATGCCGCCGAAACCATGCGCGAGATTGAGCGAGCCTTATCACTTGGTCAAAAATCGTCTGCTGATACGGCTATTCGCAAATTGCAATCGTTGATGCGTAATAACGCTAATACCAACTACGGACAGCGTTTGAGCCTTGCAAAACAGCTTGAGCAAGCCGGTGGTCAGCCAATTATGCCAGCGCTTGCTGGCCAGGCTTTGAGCGAATGGACTCCACGCGGTATTCAACGTGCAACAGCAATTCCTTCTGCATTGGCCGCTGGCAGTGTAATGAACCCAGTAATGGGCGGTGCAACGCTAGCCGCATCTTCGCCGCGTTTGATTGGTGAAACTGCACTTAAAGCAGGACAGTTGGCTCGCGGTCTGCGTAACATCCAAGGCAAAGCAATGACTCCTTTTAATGCAACAGGCGTTGACCCACGCGTTTTGGCAAACATTCTGTATCAAGCTGGCACAAACACTCAAGGGAATCAATAATGAAAGCAGACATCCAACAATTTATTGGGCTTTTATTTGCCTCCCGTGATTACGCCCACAAAGCTCATCTAAATTCAAATAGCTTTGCAGATCACATGGCTCTAAATGACTTCTATGACGGAATCATTGAACTAGCTGATGACCTAGCTGAAAGCTGGATGGGTCGCAATCTGCAACAAGTTGGCGACATTCCTACAATTAACGTACCAAAAGGCGAGCCATTGGCGGTAATGAAACGTCTGTTAGAAGTGGTTAAGGATACCCGCGACTTTGTGGGCGATGATACAATGCTTTCAAACATTGTGGATGAGATTGAGCAGTTGTTTACCTCTACTATCTACAAGCTAAAATTCCTAAAGTAAGGAAATGCTATGAGTTATAACGGTTCGGGCGTATATACATTACCAGGCGCGCAATTAGCTACAGGCGCAACTGTTTCGGCTACTGAAAACAATCAGTTTCGTAATGACGTAGCTGCTGCGTTAAATACTGCTTGGACGCGTGATGGTCAAGCTCCAGCAACTAACGACATTCCTATGGGTGGAAATAAATTGGTTGATGTTGCTGACCCAACAACCGCTGGCGATGCTCTTGTTTTTGGTGGCAGCGCTTCCGTAAATGATTTGATTGTTGCTGGTGACGCAAGCGTTACCGGAGATCAAACTATTACGGGAAATCAAACTGTCACAGGAAATCAAACCATTACTGGCAATTTGTCTGTAAGCGGTCAAAACATTCCAGTTTACGGAATTGGTAAAAATCGAATTGTTAATGGTGGAATGGTTATAGACCAAAGACATTCTGGGTCAAGCGTAACGCCTGGTAATTTTGATTATTCTGTTGACAGATTTAATTGCATTTTGTCACAGGCTTCAAAGTATTCTGTTCAACAAAATGCTGGATCAGTAACGCCTCCAACTGGTTTCACAAACTACCTTGGCGCTACGTCATTATCTGCATACTCTGTAACGTCAACGGACTATTTTGCACTTCAACAGCCAATCGAAGGTTACAACGTAGCAGATTTGGCATGGGGTACAGCAAGTGCCTCCGCAGTAACTTTATCGTTTTGGGTTCGTAGTTCTTTAACTGGAACTTTTGGCGGTAGCATTTATAATGCAGCCGCAAATCGCTGTTATCCATATAGCTACACGATTAGTTCTGCAAATACTTGGGAACAAAAAACAATTACAATTCCTGGCGACACATCAGGAACATGGCCAAAAGATTATACGGCAGGGATTTATATTACATGGGGGTTAGGCGCTGGAGCGTCTGTTTCTGGTACGGCTGGGTCATGGGGTTCGACTTTGTATCGTTCAGCCACAGGCGCAACCTCTGTAGTCGGCACATCCGGCGCAACCTTCTACATTACCGGCGTTCAACTAGAAAAAGGCTCGACAGCAACGCCGTTTGAATATCGTCCGTATGGTACGGAGTTTGCGTTGTGTCAGCGGTATTATGAAACTTCAAGCACTAATTCTTTGTTTTGGAGCGGAAACTGTGTCAACACAGTAAATTATTTGGTTTCTGAAAGGTATTCAGTTACAAAACGAGCCTCTCCAACGGTGACATTAGTTAATAAAGGTTCGTCAAGTGGGTTTAATGCAAACAACGCGGCTGTTTCGGATGGTTCGGTTGACGCGTTTTATATCAATAACACGGCAACATCTTCTGTTGATGGTGCATGGTATTACGCATCTTGGACGGCCTCAGCGGAGTTATAAAAATGTATTTACTTATCAAAAATGTAATTCTTAATACTGTAAATGTTGTAAAAAGAATTTCGGACAACGCTTACATTCCATTCGACCCTGCAAATACAGACTATCAAAAGTTTAAGATTGCAGTATTAGACGGTGCAGAACTGCAAGATGTTGATGGCAATTCAATGACGCAAGAAGAAGCTAATGCTTATATTGCTACTTTGCCTTGATATAATGCGTTAAGCATAATTCATTGGGGCTGTTATGGAACATTGGCAAATCATCATCAATTTAGTTGGCGGTACAGCTTTAACTGCGATTGGCTGGTTTTGCCGACAAGTTTGGGACTCTGTTCAAAAGCTGAAAGAAGAAGTGCACGCCATTGAAGTTGATTTGCCACGAAACTACGTAAGACAAGATCAAATAGAAGCAAAACTAGATAAAATTGACCAGCGATTTGATAAATTAGACGCTCACATTACCAAACTGTTTGAACGGATTGAACAACGTGGACTTTAATCGCGCTTTTGACCTTCTGATTACGCACGAAGGGGGTTTTAGCAACCATCCCGATGACCCAGGCGGCGCTACAATGTATGGCGTAACGGAAGTGGTTGCTAGGGCTGAAGGCTACACCGGCCCCATGAGAGAGCTCTCATTAGACTTTGCTAAACAAGTGTATAAGAAAAGGTATTGGGATGCCTGTAAATGCGACCAAATGCCCGATGTGATTAGATACCCATTGTTTGATGCTGCTGTTAATAGCGGCCCGAGCCAAGCAATTAAATGGCTGCAAATATCTGCCGGTGTTAAAGCTGATGGAATTATTGGCCCCATGACACAACAAACCGTAAACGTACTACCTGCTCAAGTAACGCGCCAAAAAATGATTGGAAATAGGCTCCGGTTTATGACTAACTTGAACAACTGGCCTTCCTTTTCTAAAGGATGGGCACGGCGTATTGCGGCAATTTTGGAGATGTAAATGCCTTTTGACCCAATTTCAGCAGGATTAGAGTTTGCCGGTAAAGTAGTTGATCGTATTTGGCCTGACGCTACTGAACAGCAAAAAGCCGAAGCTAGTGCCCGTATTGCGGAGTTAGCCCATGAAGAAGCTATTTTTGCTGCTGAAGTTGATGATAAAAAATCTGCTCGGGAGCGTGAAGCGAATATCGCTACGTCTGACACTGCTCCTACGATCAACAAGATCATCACGCCTGTTTTGGCTATCGGTACTTTGGTATTTGGCTTTTTACTTTTTGGTTTTGTTTTGCTTAATGGTGATGCCATTGACCCGAACCGGAAAGACCTAGCCATTTACATACTAGGAGCTGTTTCTAGTATTATTAGTATGATTGTTTCTTACTACTTTGGTTCTAGCTCTGGCTCTGTGCAAAAAACAGATTACATGGAAAAGATGTTAAAGAAATGACCCTAGATGATGACGCAACAATGCGAGAAGAACACTTCCGCGAAATGGCACTTAAAAAACGTAAGCCTAATGGCCCAACTGCCGTTGGTCATTGTTTATTCTGCAATGCACTATTGGATGATAACCGCCGCTGGTGTGATGAATGGTGCCGAGACGATTGGAATCTTGAGCAAGAAGCACAAAAACGACACAGAGGCAGATTTTAAGTTATAATCAACCCAATCCCCACCCCTCCGTGGTTTTTGCCCCTCCTGGAGAGGGGTGTTTTTTTAACTACCTTTTGATCTAACCATTTCGTTGTATGCTTCACCGCTGCCACGATTTTTGCAGTTATCACATCTAGGGTCGGTTAGCGACATATCGTATCTACACTCATGTGACATACGATATTCAATAAATTTATCACGTAGTACATAAGTACCATCTGCTCGATAACTTCGTTCTTGAACCCAATACCCTTTATACCTATTGCCAAACCCGTGACATCCATAAGGTTTGTTAAGATCAATTTTTACCTTTTCGTGTACTTCATGGGTTAGTACGGCCATTTGTTCGCCTTTCAATTTCCCTGTTGATGTACCAGATAGCTTTTTTCATATCTTCAATGGCATCGTTTTTCAAATCTGCTCGCCAAAGATATTTGATTGCATTTCCTAGACAAAAACCCATTTGTTCTGTGATTTGAATACACTCGATTCCGCTAGGATGGCTGGTGTAGTGTTTTGGATTGTTGACTACATCGTTCATTTTGTCGTTCCTCATACAGTTTAATAAACTTTGTCAGCTCATGGAGTGAAAAGATATACAGCGGTTCTTTGTTTTCTCCTGCTGGAAGATACGCGCACCCAGAATCTAGTGCGATTTTAACAAGTGACAGGTCGTTCATTTTTTTGAGTACAGATAAGTAAGTGGGCGGTTTGCTGCTGCTTCAATACAGTATCTCTTTAAAAACCCTTCCTCGTACAAAGCAAATAAATGCGCTTGAGCCGTTGATTTGGCAATGCCAAGCATACTTGCTACCCGAACCGATGAAAGCGGCTCTGAAGCAGTAGAAAGCAGCTCTGTGACCTTTTTACGATAGTTTACTGGCTGGTTAGATGCTTTCTTTGGTTTTTTAACTTTCTTTAGCTCTGGCCCAATACCTTTTGACACGGAAAAATCAGAAATACGATGTGACCGAGTAATCGGAGAATTAGGGATGTAGCAGTCAAACCCAAATAACTTGTGAAGCGTAGCCATGTGGTCTGCTTGTTCCTGTGCTTGTTTTTTCAAGTTCTGAAAGTAGATGTGTGATTTAGATGACATGATAGTAAGTGATGGGTGGGCTGGCGCAATTTCCCGTTGCACGGTTTTTCCTCCACAGAATTAACCATAAATCCAGCCCATTGAATGGTGGGGAGCTATTGAATTTTCTATCGTCCAACGCACATTGAATGAAAGAAAGCTCCCCGTTGATAGGTGGGGCAACCAAGGTTTAGACCCGCGCAACGGGATCGTCCCTTTCGGTTGTGATACGTTGATCGGCATGATTGCCCCGAAGAAAGGTGGGGTACTCGCTGCGTCCTGCTTAAAGCCAACCAGGAACCCCCAATCAGCGTAGGCGTGGCATCCGCTTTCCCCCGTAAATCAGAACGGAATATCGCTATCGCTCTGTTCAAACGGTGTTTGCTCTTGAACTTGGCGTTTATCAAGAACCAGAAGCTTAAGAACCTCAACTTCTGTACGATACTGCTTAACGCCTTCTTTTTCCCATTGACGGGTCTTGATACGGCCTTCTACAAAGACTTTAGACCCCTTCTTGATGAAGTCGGCGGCAATCTTTGACAACTGGCGATAAGCAACGCAGTTGTGCCACTCGGTACTTTCGCGCTTTTCACCAGATTTGTCAGTCCATTGATCGGAAGTTGCAACAGAAAAGTTGGTGATCGAATCGCCGTTATCAAAGGTTTTAACTTGGGGTTCTTGACCTACATTGCCAAGAATGAAGATTTTATTCACGCTGCTCATTTTTTCTTACCTTTAAGTAGTTGATACGCTGCGAAACGACTGCCATTCTTTGCCAAGCGGGTGTGGGTAACGATATTCATACCACGTTCCCGCAGAACATTGATGTGTACCGCCAGACGCATGGTTTTGCAACCTTTCATAGCATCCATTGGGGTAAGGATTGTACCCTTTTTTAGCTGCGACTCAACCCAAGAAATCTGATTCATTTTATATCTCCTTAAATTTAGCTACTTTTGCTTCTACTTCTTCCAACAGCTTAACCACCGCTGCTTCTATCTCGGCAATATATTCATCATCCCTGTGATACCGGACAATAAACAAGTGCTTTGATTCATCTTCTAGCCTGTCGTCATAGGAAACAAAATCAACCCATTTCCTACCCGTACAAGCTAGTTGCCACGCCATTTGAGGTATGTATTTAGCTGGTGGTTTACCGGCTAAAATATATTCAATGTGCGTATTGCTATTGGGACACTTAATTTCAACCAGACCATCGCAAAGAAGAACTCCGTCAGGACTAGCGCCAGACATATCAATGCTAGGATGGTCAATAAAACCGACTTCAGTAACATTAGAACTTGTTTTGAACTCGTAAGCTGCTCTAGCTGTTGCTTCAAGGTCTATTCCTCTTTGTATAGCTTCATTGGTATATCCCTCTGCTATATACTTGGTTAAACGCTCTGTTACCAGTTGGTCGATGTATTTAGCCCGTGTAAGCGACTCTGCACCACCTCGACCTTTAGCCATAACGTCAGCTATACGACTAGCGGTTACTTTCCCTTTTCTTGCTAGGAACCAATCTAAAGACCTTTGCTCATGCAAATTTTCCATATAACTCTTTCTTTTTGTTTAGATATACTTGGTGAGCTTCTTCTGCCGTATTAAATACGCCAAGATGATGCTGTTTTTTGTTGCAGCTTATTCTTGCTTGAAACTTTCCATAAGTCGTATGTCTTACGCCCATAGGCAAATTTATGCTTCTTGCTCTAAATTTGTGATTCCAAGCATTTTCTGTAATTGTTGCTTCTCGCAAATTGCATGGTCTGTCATCTAAAGAATTTCCATTTATGTGGTCAATACATGGTTTAGGCCATTTCCCATGCGTCAAAAAATAAACAATATGAGAGCGTTTTAACTTTTTGCCTTTTACTTGAATTACCCAGTAAAACTTATTTCCACGACCATGTTGTGCGTTTCCGGCTTCTTTGCCAAGTAACTTTGGATGGCGTTTTGGCGGAGATTTCCAAAACAACTGACCGGTTTCGGAATCAAATGTAAATAGTTGTTCCATCATAGCTGCTGGCCTTTTTTCTTCGGCGTAACGTCACCTGCTACAAAATCATTCATCTCGTACACGCGGCGACCTTGATTGTTCCAAGCAACATGAACCTTGCCGTCAACCAGCGCCCAGCATCCATCAATGTAAATCTGATTGGTGTAGGTGTACGCTTCGTAAAGATTTTTGTAACCTTTGCAAGCGCGATCAGTTAATACCACCTGACCTCCACCATTGTTAGGCATTACCCAGGTATCTGCTTGTGCGACACCGGAAACCAAAGCTAGTGCGATAAGTAGTTTTTTCATGCCAATGCCGCCTTTCTTGCGTTAGTGGCTGCGTTAATAGCATCCTTTTCTTTAGGCAGAACCCGTGTAGCTTGCATATACACACTCTTGAGTTCGTCTAGGTCTGATGCTGCGTCAATAGCTGCTAGAAAGTCTGCTAGTTGGCCGTCTAGTTCGCCAGTAGGCAAATCTTCACCTGCATAGATGTATAGGCCAATACCAAAGCAAGCGATACATTTAGCAAGGCAGCGCATGGAAGCGTCTGAAATCTTACGGGCATCTGGATTGACGATTGCGTTGTTGCGGTTATCCATTACTGGCAACTGCATTTTCATGGTTTTGCCAAAAGCCGTTACGTTGCAGAAAACCATTACAGTTTCGCCAAAGTATTTAGGCTCTGGAAACTCCCATGTAGCCGATGGGTCATGTTGTAACAATGTATCAACAGCCCATGCCCAGGAAAGGTACGTCAACTGACCTTTTTTCTCGGTGTGTTCGTTGACGTTAATTTTGCGTAGTTCGTTATATGTTGCCATTTTCTATCTCCCAAAGTTCACTCATAATTTCATGTTCAAACTGGTCTTGGTTCATTGCCATGTATCCCAGATTTGGTCAGCTACTATATCAAGTTCTCTAGGTGAAAGTCTAGACATAATGCTGATTTCGTGACCATCAATAAACCACAAAACATCTTTGATGATTGACCCACCGTCTTCCGGTGGATTAAACGGATCGTTGCTAGGATTTGGTTCAAGCCAATCGTAAACAACATCTACAAACTGCTCACCCAGGCAACCAAAGTCGAGTGCGATTTCTGTAACGTGATTTTTGTACGTTTTAGCCATGATTACACCGGACGAGGAGTTTCAAGACGGGTTTTTGTATGCGACTTGTGAAGAATGTACTTTTCGCCCATATCAGCTTTGATTTTAGCCATGCGTTGCTGATTGCGAATACGCAGGTTGTCTAGTTCTTGCTGGATTTCACTTTGGCTTTGTTTGGCTTCGCTAGAAAACTGTTGAAGCATAGCGGCGATTACGTTATCAAACATGGTTACACCCCCAGACCAAACATCACACCCATGAGGATTCCGCAGACAACTGCGATTGCATAGTTTTGAATCCTTACGTTCTTGCTGGTAGCTTCTACACGATTGATTGCTGCTTTAGTTAGTGCGTTCATTTTCTATCTCCAAGTTAGTTGAGGTGTCTCAACAGTTCCTACTATACACAAAAAATAAGCCGTGTGCAAATTTTTTGTAATTTTTCGAGAAGTTGTGTATAGTGTATCAACTTTACAACAAAGGAGAGATTGATGGACTACATTCGAGAGGCCGCGTTTGAAATGCGTATTCCCTTGGCTGAACTGGCTCGCAAGCTGGGTATTACACCGCAGCAGCTAGACTATTACCGCCGCACAAAACCTACTGAAAAGATGTGCGTACAGATTGAAAAAATGACTGAAGGGAAGGTTACGCGCAAGCAACTTCGGGAAGATTGGAAAGAAATCTGGCCAGAACTGGGAGAGTGAGATGGCAAACCCGTGGTTTCGTATGTATTCAGAGTTTGCTTTTGACCACAAATTGCAGATGATGACGGAAGCGCACCAAAGACGTTTTGTGATGCTGTTATGTTTACGTTGCGGTAACGGAGATGTAACGTTACATGATACGCAAATAGCGTTTCAACTACGCATTTCAGAACAAGAATGGCAAGACACAAAACAGCTATTTGTGCAGAATGGGATCATTGATAAAGACAACAAAGTAATGAATTGGGATAAGCGTCAATTCTTGTCAGATTCAAGCAGGGAGCGGGTTGCAAGGTTTAGAGAGCGGCATCGTAACGCAACAAGTAACAAGAGTAACGTTACAGTAACGGCTCAAGATACAGATACAGATACAGATACAGAACAGAATATAAAGAGTAAGCGCAGCAAAGCTGCTATGCCTCCACAAGACGTTGATTTTAATGTTTGGGAAGATTGGAAGCAGCTACGCAAGAGTAAGCGAGCAACTGTCAGCGACACAGTAGTTGAACAAGCAAGAAAAGAGGCAACGAAAGCAGGGATGAGCCTAAACTCATTCTTAAAGGAATGGTGTTTACGAGGATCGCAAGGCTTGAAGGCTGAATGGCTGACAAACAATCAAAGCGATAAGCGTACTGAACATCAAAGAAGGCAAGACGCACAAACCCAGGCAATCTTTGGGCATATCTACAACACGCAGCAACCAACCAACTTTATAGAAGGAGAGGTATATGAAGAACCACCCATTACCCGCCGTCTGGGTCGATAGATTGTTTGCCAGATTGCAAGGTGTGTACGGCAGAGACTTTACGGCGCAGTTTAGCAACGTAGATTCAACTGGTTTTGACGTAGGTATGGCTAACGCCAAACAAATCTGGTCTGAAGAACTTGGCGGCTTTTCAGAATACCCAGAGGCCATTGCTTATGCCCTAGAAAACCTACCAGAGCGTATGCCTAATGCCATAGTGTTTAGAGAGATATGCAGGAAGGCACCTAGAAAGGGCTACAGCGCGTTGGAATACAAATTGACAGACGAGGATAAGGCCAGCGCAAAATTACAGCTCCAACGCATAAAGGATATGCTCAATGGAAATCATGAAACCCAATGATGGAATTTCTTGGGCTAGGAAGCCAAGAAGCCAAAAAGCGTTAGACTTTGTAGTTCAACTGGCTAACGAAAAGGAAGCGGATTTTGTTGAAATTCTGGCTAAACTGAAACGTGACGGCAGAACAGACGGAATCAAGCTTCTACAAAAATGGGATTACGCAAACCAAACATGGACGAAAACCTAAATGCAGACCTGGATGACAAAAATTCAGAAGCGTATAGATTCAAATGCGAAGTTGATAGTGTGGTTAGGATGTATCGTGAAAAAAGTGGAGACTTTGTTAAAAAGTTTCTTCTGCAAGTGGAAAAGCACAGAGGAAGTGAAGCCGCCACTAGACTACGCGAAACCGCATTGGCACAAGTACGATTGGCAGAAATGGGTAGAAAATCATAAGGACGATTGGAATTAAAAAATGAACGAAGAAATTGATATTTTTAAGTGTCTTGACTACATACGAGACAACGCAAAGAAATACGCTCAAGCTAAAGCTAACCGCGTGTACCTTGAGGAATATCGTAAAAGCCTAAAAGCCACCCTTATGGCTACGCAAATTGGTGACCCTGTAAACGCACAGGAAAGATACGCCTATGCCCACCCTGACTACACATTACTGCTAGAGGGGATTAAAGAAGCGATTGAGGCAGAGGAAAACCTACGTTGGAAGCTAATAGCTGCCCAGGCGAAGATAGAAGTTTGGCGCAGTCTTTCGGCTAATCAACGGGCAGAGGCAAAGGTGCTTTGATGACAACTAGCGTAAAAAACTACGTTGTAAAAAAAGTAACCAGGGCAGAAATAACGCAATTTATAGAAAACAACCACTATTCAAAAAGCATAAACGGGTGCATAGCTGATTACTGCTTTGCTTTGTACGACAACGACAACATGATAGGGGCTATGTTTTACGGACGTATGGCAATGAGAAACCAATGGAAACGGTTTAGCAACAATGAAACTGCCGTTACAGAGCTGCGTAGATTGTGTTGTATTGATGAAACTCCCAAGAACACGGAATCTTTTTTTATTGGTAAAACGCTTCGATGGTTAAAGAAAAACACCGATTTAGAAGTGATTGTTAGTTATGCTGACAAAGAATACGGCCACGATGGGGTGATTTACAAAGCGGCAAACTTTGAGTATTTTGGCCTTAAACCAGGGGCAAAAGTAATTTGGCACAATGGCAAAAAGTACCATGACAAAACAATACGAACCAAATACAAAGGACAGCTTAAACCTTTTGCTCAAAGGCTAAAAACTGCTTTAGAAACAGGTGAGGCGTATTACGAAAAGACTGCCGGAAAGCATTGTTACGTTTATAAATTGAAGAATCGCAAATGAAAGCTAAAAAATGCAAACAATGCGGAAAAGAGTTTGTACCGCTACGTTCAACGGCTATTGCCTGTTCCTATCCTTGTGCCAAAGCCTTCGTGGATGCCAAAAACCAGAAGCTAAAGGAAAAGACAGCCAAACTAGCCCAGAAAGTAGAACGACAGATAACCAAACAACGGAAAGAAGCATTAAAGACACGAAATGAATGGATCAAAGAAGCACAAGTATCTTTTAACGCTTATATCAGGGAGCGAGATAAAGACAAACCTTGTATCTGTTGCGGAAAGCCACTCACCCTTGACGCTGTTGGGGGAGGCTTTGACGCTGGCCACTACCGCTCAACAGGATCATCACCCCACCTTCGATTCCATGAAGATAACTGTCACGGGCAACGGAAGTATTGCAATAACTGGCGATCAGGAAACGCTGTTGATTACCGACTTGGACTCATTAACCGAATCGGACTAGAAAGAGTGGAGAAACTAGAAGCTGACAACGAACCCCGAAAGTACACTATTGACGAACTGAAGCAAATCAAGCAAAAATATAAAGATAAACTCAAGGAATTGAAGAATGGCAACCGATAAAGTTGTTGTTGGCAACGCAACCCTGTATCTAGGCGATTGCATGGATATTTTGCCAACTATTGAGCAAGTGGATGCTGTAATCACAGACCCGCCATATGGTATAGCTGATGATTATTTAAAACCAAGTAACAAAGGTGAATGGTCTAATTTGTACTCAAACAAAATAACTTGGGATTCTTTTGCACCACAAAAAGCTGTTGATTTATTTTTACTAATTTGCAATGAAGCAATAATTTGGGGAGGCAATTATTTTGTATTAGAACCAAAAAGAGGATGGTTAATTTGGGACAAGATGCAGAATCATACTTCAGGTCATGCTGAACTTGCTTGGACTAACGTTGACATTCCAATAAGAAATTTCTCATATTCAAGAGCGCAGCTTTCAACTGAACACAAACGGCATCCAACTCAAAAGCCGGTTTCTCTTATGAAATGGTGTATTGATGTATGCAAAAACAATCCACAAACAATACTTGACCCGTTTATGGGTAGTGGTACAACAGGTGTAGCGGCAATGGAAATGGGCAGGAAATTTATAGGCATAGAACGAGAGCGCCAATACTTTGATATTGCCTGTGAACGGATTAAAAGAGCGCAGCTACAAACCGATATGTTTATTCAACCTGTAACAAAACCAGAACAAGCTACAATGGAGTTGTGAATGGCAGCCAAAAATGATATAACCGGTGACGCTTTAGTTAGCCGTGGGGCTAGTAAGGCATATCTCGACAATTACGACTTAATCTTTAGACGTAAGGGCAACCCCGATAAGGACAAGGAAAATGGCAGCACGATTGAACCCAAGACACACCGAAATGGTGAGGCAGAAGATACAGGCAAGCGTACTGATTGATAAGCTACACAAGTGCGTTGATGGCGAACTAGAAATGAACCGCAATCAACTTACGGCTGCTATCGCTTTGCTAGACAGGTCTGTTCCAAAACTTCAACAAATTCAACACTCTGGCGATGAAAACAACCCCGTTCAAATTGTGAATCAATATAAATGGGACGAATAGAGGTAGTACAGCACGTTATTCCCTATAAGCCCAGAGAAGTATTCAAGCCATTTCACTACAGAAAAGAACGATGGGCAGTAGCGGTTGCTCATAGACGCTGTGGTAAGACTGTAGCCTGTATCAACGACATAATCAGACGGGCGCTTGTAGAGAATAAAGAAGCAGGGCAATATGCTTATATCTGCCCGTACTTGTCACAAGCTAAATCTGTGGCTTGGCTTTATCTGCTGAAATACACCGAACCATGCCGTAACAGGTACAACGCTTCTGAACTGTGGGTAGAACTGCATAACGGAAGCCGTATTCGATTATTCGGTGCTGATAACGCAGATGCGCTGCGTGGTATGTACTTGGATGGAATCGTATTAGACGAATATGCCGACATGAAACCCCGTGTATGGGGTGAGGTTATTCGTCCTTTGCTGGCTGACCGGCAGGGTTGGGCTACATTCATTGGTACACCTAAAGGAAAAAACGCATTTTGGGATTTATATGCGTTTGCACAACAAGACCCAAACTGGCACGTCACCACTCTGAAAGCAAGCCAAACCAAGCTACTGCCTGATTCAGAACTGGCTGATGCTCGTTCAATGATGAGCGAAGATCAATACTTACAGGAATTTGAATGTAGCTTTGAAGCCGCTATTCTTGGTGCGTACTATGGTAAAGAAATGCGGGAAGCAGAAGAACAAGGGCGTATCCGTAAAGTTCCGTATGACCGCGAGCACAAGGTTTATACCGCATGGGATTTGGGCTACACGGATGACACTTCTATCGTGTTCTTCCAGATTATGCGTAATGAGGTTCGGGTAATCGACCACTACTCCGGCTCTGGCCTAGCCATGAGCGATTACATTGATATTGTGATTGGGAAGGCTTACAACTATGGAAAACACTATTTACCCCATGACGCAAAAGCTAAAACGCTGGCCTCTGGTGGCAAATCCATTCAAGAGATGGCACAAAAAGCACTCGGAGTCGGAAATGTCAGAATCGTACCGGACTTATCTCTCCAAGACGGTATTCAAGCCGTCCGCGCTTTGTTCCCTAAACTCTGGTTCGATCAAGTAAAATGCTCCGAATACCAGCTACTTGAATCGCTACGCCAATATCAAAGGGAATGGGATGACGACAAAAAACGATACAGAGACCGGCCTCGTCACGATTGGACATCTCACGGCGCGGACTCCGTTCGCTACATGGCAATTGCTTGGCGGGAAGAAGCCGCTAAACAAGAGCCACCAAAGCCAAAGTTCTGGGACGAGCAAACCCTTGACCAATTATGGGAAAGCACAACCAAAGTAAACAGAAATCGTATATGATAGTGTTTACCGAAATAGCCGCTTAAAGGACGCTTTATGGCTTATGACGCATTTTATTGGCGGGATGAACTGCACCGCTACAAAGAAGATTACAAAAAGTGGTGTGAATCGGGTCGCAAGATCATCAAGCGCTATCGTGATGAGCGCAAAGACGCTACGAACATTGATATTCGCTTCAATATCCTGTGGTCTAACATCAAGACGCTGAAACCTGCTGTTTATTCCAAAGCGCCGAATGTAGAGGTTTCCCGCCGTTTTAAGGATCAAAATGACGTAGGCCGTGTGGCCTCGATGATTCTTGAGCGCACCATTGATTATGAACTGCGCCAGTACGGTGACTTTCACTCTGCCCTGTCTAACTCGGTGGAAGATAGGCTGCTGCCTGGTCGTGGTGTGGCATGGATTCGCTACGAACCAAAGATTGAAACTCAAGAACAACCAGAAATTACGGATGATGTAGAGAATGAAGCAGACGAAGTTGCAAGTGGTGAAGCCTACGGAATGGCAGGTGAGGTTGAACCATTTGAAGTCGTGGCCGATGAAAGAACCCCAGTTGACTACGTTTTCTGGGAAGATTTCGCCCACCTACCTGCTCGCACATGGGAAGAAGTTACTTGGGTCGCTCGCCGCGTATTTATGTCTAAAGACGAAGGCGTTGAAAGGTTTGGCGACATATTTGAGAATGTACCGCTAACCTATAGCCGCGAAAAAGACCCGCAGAACGATGACAACAACCAGAACGTAGTTCCCGAAGATAAGAAAGCTGTCGTTTGGGAGATTTGGTGTAAGTCAAGCAAGAAGGTTTACTGGATTGCCAACGCATACGATGAACTGCTAGACGAGCGTGATGACCCGCTTGAACTAGAAAACTTCTTCCCATGCCCTAAACCGCTATTCTCAACGGTTACAACGGATTCTCTGATTCCTGTACCTGATTTCCGCTTGTATCAAGACCAAGCTGATGAGATTGATGAAATTTCTGGCCGTATTGCCCACCTGACCAAAGCATTGAAGGTTATGGGTGTTTACGCAGCGGATGAACCATCTCTTGCCCGTCTGATGAAAGAAGGCCAAGACGCTGTTCTGATTCCGGTGGAAAACTGGCCAGCCTTTATGGAAAAGGGTGGTTTGGGTCAAGCAATTCAACTTGTACCGCTGGCAGACATTATCGCTACGCTGCAACAGCTATATGCTGCCCGTGAATCTTGTAAGCAGATCATTTATGAAACTACAGGTCTTTCTGACATTCTTCGCGGTGCTAGTGTTGCTAACGAAACCGCCACCGCCCAGGGCATAAAGGCGCAGTTTGCATCGCTACGTCTGAATGATATGAAAGATGATGTGGCTCGCTTTGCCCGTGAAATCCTACGGATGAAGGCCGAAATCATTTGTTCGCGTTATCAGCCAGATATTATTCTGCAAGTATCGGGCATCGCTAATACGCCAGACGGCCAGAATCCTGAACTGGTTGCTGCCGCTATTGCAATGCTCAAGAATGAGCCAATCCGCAATTACAACATTGACATTGAAACCGATTCAATGGTCGAGATTGACCAACAGAAAGAAAAGGCTGACCGCATTGAGTTTTTGGGCGCTTCGTCTAGCTTCCTAGAGAAAGCCGTACAAGCCGCTCAAGTTGCGCCTGACATTTTGCCTGTGGTTACGCAAATGTTGTTGTTTGGTATTCGCGGGTTCAAGGTTGGCCGTGAGCTTGAAGGTGTGTTTGAAAACTTCCAACAGCAAGCTGTCGAGAAGGTTCAAATGGCACAACAGCAGCCACCAAAACCAAACCCAGAAGAATTGAAACTACAAGCCGAGCAACAGAAGATGCAAGCCGAAATGCAGCTTGAGCAACAGAAAGCCCAAGCCGAAGCATTGAAAGCACAACAGGAGGCAGAAATGACCAAAGAGGAATTGGCTCTGGAACAACAGAAAGCCATGCTGGACGCTCAGACCAAACTAGAGATTGAGCGTATCAAAGCCGAAAACGCCATTAAGCTGAAAGCTATGGAAAAGAGCAACGATGCCGTTGAGTTTGACGTTGATGGATCACAGCAACCTTCTGCTCTGGTTCAAGCGGCGCTGGATAACAGCAATCAACAGACTGCTCAAATCCTTGCTCAATTTGCCCAAATGATGCAAGAATCTAACAATCAGCAAACTGCTGCGCTTTCTTCGCTAATCCAGCAAATCACTAAACCAAAGGCCGTTGTTCGTGATGCTAACGGCAAGATTGTAGGTGTTCAATAATGGCTAGCTTTGTTAAATACTATAAAGGCGTTGAGGCTCTTGTTGAAGGCGTAAACGCTGGTTCTGACACATGGAAAGTTGCTCTGACTAACCGCGCTCCTGTAGTTGCTACAGATGCTACGCTATCAGATGCGTCAGAGCTTTCTGCTGGTAGCGGCTATACGGCGGGAGGTAATGCTGCTTCTACAGCCAGCTCTACGCAGACTAGCGGCACTTATAAACTAATTCTGAATAGCCCTACGGCATGGACTGCAACCGGCGGCTCTATCGGCCCATTCCGTTATGCGGTTCTTTATGACTCAACTACCAACAGCCTGATCGGTTATTGGGATTATGGTTCGTCTATCACGCTTGCTGATGGCGATTCTTTTACGGTGGTTCTTGATGGAACCAACGGCGTATTTACGGTGGCTTAATTATGGCTTTAGTTGTCAAAGACCGCGTTAAAGAAACCAGCACAACGACAGGAACGACTGACTTTGTTCTAGCGGGTGCTGCGTCTGGGTTCCAAGCGTTTTCTACGATTGGCAATGGCAACACAACGTATTACTGCGCCGTATTAAACACCGAATGGGAAGTAGGTATTGGGACGTACTCAACTACTGGCCCAACGCTTGCTCGAACTACTATCCTGGCTTCTAGCAATAGTGGCGCAAAAGTTACCTTCTCTGCTGGAACAAAGACAATTTTCTGCGACTATCCAGCGGGAACCGCAGTCGATACAAGTATTGCACAGACTTTGACTAATAAAACAGTTGAAGCGGGTACATTTACCAATGGTTATACAGAAGAAGTTGCTACCGCAAACACTTCTACTGCGTACACAATTGACTTGGCTAATGGATCAATTCAAATCCTTACGCTGACCGGTACTTGTACTTATACATTCCCAACCGCTACCGCTGGACGATCATTTCTTTTAATTCAAAAGCAAGATGGGACGGGTAATCGAACAGTTACTTGGCCCGCAGCAGTAAAGTGGCCTTCAAGCACAGCGCCTACGCTTACAGCAACCGCTTCTAAAGCCGATGTATTCGCTTTTACCGCTGACGGCACAAACTGGTATGGTCGTACCATTGGTCAACTTTATCTGTAAGGACTGTAATGTTTAGTGCAGATTTAGGCGTTAATCAAGTCGCATCAACCCCGGCAGCAACTGATCCTCCGTTTCAAAAAGTTGCTCTGCTGCTGCATGGTGATGGCACCAATGGAGCGCAGAACAATACTTTTACTGATTCAAGTAGCAATGCTTTCACTATCACCCGCACAGGCAACGTAGCACAAGGAACATTTAGTCCGTTTAGTCTGGCTGAAGGGCAATGGAGCAACTACTTTGACGGTAACGGTGATTATTTAAGTGTGCCAGCAAATGCAGCATTTGAATTTGGTACAGGTGATTTCACAATTGAAGGTTGGTTTTTCTTTAATTCAATATCTTCAATTCAATCCTTTTTATCTTGTTACGCATCATCTGTTACAGGATGGACATTTCAATTTAGAAATGATAGTGGAAACATAATTAGCTTTTCTCCGCTTGGTGATTCTGTTACAGCAATTAAAGCAAGCTATACGCCAACAATAGGTGATTGGACGCATCTTGCTGTAACTCGTAGCGGAACTGATGTTCGTATTTTTGCTAATGGTGCTCAAATAGGAACGACAACTTCTAATAGTACAAACATTCCTTCGCTTACCACGACGTTAAAAATTGGTTCCTTAAATCCATCTATTGCTGGTCAATACTTTAATGGATATATTTCTAATGTCCGTGTAGTAAAAGGCACAGCATTATATACAAGTAACTTCACGCCAAGCGCTACACCATTAACAGCAGTCTCCGGCACATCCCTACTAACCTGTCAGTCCAATCTATTCAAAGACAACAGCAGCAACAACTTCACGATTACCCGTAATGGTGACACCAAAGTAACTGCTTGGTCTCCGTTTGCTCCATCTACTGCTTATGATGCAGGGACTAATGGTGGTAGTGCGTACTTTGATGGTAGTGGTGATTATCTTGTGGCAGCCGACAACGCAGCTTTAGGCATGAGCACAGGTGATTTTACTATTGAGTTTTGGGTTAATACTACAAGAGCAATCAATACAGGAACAAACGATCAATGGATTTTTGATACACGACCATCTGGTACATCATCTGGAACTAACCAGATTCAGATTAAGATGTTAAAAACAACTGGAACTATTACTGCTACTTTAAGCGCTGGTTCTATTGCTGGAACAACAGTATGCGAACCTAATACATGGAACCATGTTGCAGTTGTTAAATCATCTGGAACAACAAAGCTATATGTAAATGGAATTCAAACTGGTTCGTCTTATACAGATACAAATGATTATGGTTCTAGCAGAAACGTAGTTATAGGAGAAGTTGGGGACGCTAGAACTTTTAATGGCTATTTTACAGGCTATTTATCAGATGTTCGTGTTGTAAAAGGAACGGCGGTTTATACAACCAACTTCACTCCACCCACAGCACCTCTAACAGCCATCTCTGGAACCTCTCTACTCCTCAACTGCGTCAACGCTGGTATCTATGATAACTCCGGCAAGAACGATATTGAGACTGTTGGTAACGCACAGATCAGTACAAGTGTTAAGAAGTATGGTACTGGTAGTATGGCGTTTGATGGAACTGGTGATGGTTTGTTAATACCAAATAATGATTTGCTTACTTTTGGCACAGGTAACTTTACTATTGAATGTTGGGTATATCGAAGTGGTAGTGGGGTAATTCAAGGTGTGTTTGATGAACGCACAGCGGTTGCCTCAGAAGCTAGACCTACATTGTATATAACCACAAGCAATCAAATAGCCTATTACACAGTCAATGCAAATAGAATTACAGCATCTTTAAGTCAGAATACATGGGTTCACGTTGCCGTAGTTCGTAGTTCAGGCACTACAAAAATGTATATTGATGGTGTTGCGCAAGCAACTACTTTTAATGACACGACTAATTATGTAGCTCCTACATCAGGAGCACGGGTTGGTTATTTAATTGATGGTTATTCGCTTAACGGCTACATAGACGACCTTCGGATCACCAAAGGCCAAGCCCTGTACACCAGTAACTTCATACCACCTACTCAGGCTTTCCCTAATTTTTAAGGATAAATCATGTTAATCGCAAAAGTAGAAGATGGTCGGGTAATCAACGTCAGCGATTACCGAGATATGTTTCCTAACACTAGCTTCCCTGCTAGCGGCCCAGACAAATCGTTTATGGATGCAAACGATTGTTTGCCTGTAAGTGTATGGCTTGAATACAACTCAATGTATCAAAAGTTAGTATCGGTATCTCCATACATTCAAGGCGATGAAGTTTATACGATTGACGTTGAAGATTTAACGCCCGAAGAAATTGAAGCAAACGCGCAAAGCAAATGGTCTAAAGTTCGTGCGCAGCGAGACGTTATGCTTGCCTCTTGCGATTGGACTCAGTTGCCTGATGTTCCGCTTGATGCCAAGAAAAAGCAAGAATGGATTACTTACCGCCAAGAACTTCGCGATGTAACTAACCAAACAGACCCGTATAATATCGTATGGCCTGTAGTACCAGGCAGCGTTATTGAGGCTGAATAATGTTTGGTTTTAACCCGTATTCAACTGTAGGCTTTTCTGAATTAGAACAAGCTGCGCAAGTTTATTCGCTTGCTGCGGATACTGGTGCTTATACAATTACGGGTGGTTCTGCTACTTTTATTCGCGGCAAACAAGTTCAATGCAGCGCTGGAAGCTATGTATTAACCGGTTCTGATGCGACTTTTATTTACGAACCTATTGCTATAACCGTAGTCAGCAAAGGTGGATTGCCAAAAGCAAAAGCTACAAAGAAATACAAAGAAGAAAGCGAACTACGAGCAGAACTTGAAAAGATTGTTAAGGATGAGTTTGACAAGCTAGACGGTACTTACGTTGCTGAAGCTGTAGAAGCGGCTAAACAAGAAGTAATGCCGCAAATCAAGAAAATAGAACAGTTTGACGATACAGAGTATAAAATCGTTGTTGCACAGATAAATGCACTGCTTTTACAGGCTAAAATTCGTGCTGCTGAAATTGAATCTGAAATGGATGACGAGCAAGCTATTTTGATGCTCTTATAAGGAACTGAAATGCCAATCTATGCTGTGCATTGCAACCAATGCGGCAAAGACGATGATATTTACCGCACCGTTGCCAAGTACGATGATTTGCCAGAATGTTGTGGGCAACGTATGGAACGTATTATTTGCGCCCCACAAGTTATTGCTGATATTGACCCTTATGTTTCTATGATAGACGGGTCTGTTATTACTTCTCGCTCCAAGCATCGTGAACACTTAAAAGAACACGGTTGCATTGAAGTGGGTAATGAAAAGATGGAACCGCGCAAAACATCTTGGATTGAAGAAAAAGCGCAAAAAGACGAACTGCGAAAAGAAATTGCAGCGCGTATTGATTCTATTTCCTAACAGGAGAAACAAATGTCAGAAGAAAATCTGGAAACCCAGATTGACGAAAATGAAGTAGCGGAATCGTCAGTCGATAGTAACGGCTATGAGAAGGACGATATTCGCTCTCACATTGCTGCTGAATTAGATAAGCTGGAAGCTGCTGAAGAAGAAAAAGCAGAATCAGAAGAAAAGGTGGAAAAGCGCGATGAAAAAGGACGCTTTAAGAAAGCTGGCGAACCTGTTGAGGCTACGAATGAGCCGACAGAACCGCAAGAGGATGCTAAACCAGCTAGGAATCCGTGGGCATCGTGGAAAAAGGAAGCTCAATCAGCTTTGAGCCAACTTCCACCAGAAACTCAACGCATGATTCAAGAGCGTGAGGAACAATTCCATAAAGGCCTAGAACAGTACAAGCAAGATGCCTACCAAGGCCGAACCTTAAACAAAGCGCTTGCCCCGCACATGGAATATCTTAATCAAGTGGGCGTAGCGCCAGAAACAGCCATTTCCACGCTAATTCAAGCCGAAAAGATTTTGCGTACATCTGACCAGCAGACAAAGACGCAAATGTTTATGAAATTGGCGCACGATTACGGTGTTGATGTAAATAGCTTGACAAACGTTCCATTTGACCCGTATAAATATCAATTAGAGCAACAGTTGCAAGCTCAACAGGCACAACTAGCTCAAATTATGCAATCTCGACAGATTGCGGAAGAAGCGCAACTCGGTCAGACAATCGAGCAATTCGCGCAGCAACATGAGTATTTTGACGAAGTTCGGGAAACTATGGCAGACCTTTTAGACAAAGGGTTGGCAAGCGACTTGAAAGACGCATACTCTAAAGCAGTACGGTTGAATGACGATGTGTTTGCACGCACAACCCAAACTAGCGTACAAGCAAATTCAGTTCAACGCGCAAATAACGCTGCCAAAGCTGCAAAGGCTGCTGCTGTATCGGTTAAAGGCTCACCATCGGGCGGCTTGCGTCCAACGGAAGCCAAATCGACAGAAGAAGCTGTACGCAACGCAATGGCCGCACTCGGTTTATAAATTCTGAAAGGAGCCAATTATGGCATTTGCGAACTCCGCAATTAGCGATATTATCGCTACCACTATTGAGAGCCGTACTCGTGCAGCTCAAGATAACCTGACTAACAACAACGCCCTTCTGATGCGCTTGAAAGAGCGCGGCAATGTTAAGACCATCTCCGGTGGTTCGAGCATCCTAGAAGAAATCTTCTACAACGACCCTAATACGAACTTCGCTA